>ERZ780150.82-NODE-82-length-97732-cov-7.047237_pt1 | contig 97732 bp, 90 predicted proteins | sample MGYA00511019_ERZ780150 | MGnify/ENA primary metagenome ERZ780150 (study PRJEB29588, sample SAMEA2151633) | human gut metagenome | biome: human gut; feature: human-associated habitat; material: faeces | place: Denmark | collected 2008/2010 ...
CGCTCATTGGGAGAGCTCGAGAACCTTTTTGCAAGAGAAAAGGTTCTCGAAAACCAATTATAAGTAGCAGGGGACCAGCAAAAATTATCCAGTGGATGATTTTTGCTCGCATAAAACTACGGTTTAACCCTGTAAATTGTTTAAAACTTTGTTTTGCGGGAAAGTTGTAGTTTCAGATTTATCATACCAAAAATATGCAATAAATATAGACTTATTTTATCTTGCAAAATAAGTCTATATTTATCGAAAAATGCACGCTATCATTTGATTATAGAGAGGTGCAGATGATGTTCAGGATACAAAAAGGGTATGATACGGAGTCAAAAACGTTTCGTTTGCCGGTTGGTATGATAAGGAAATTGGAAGAAGTTGCAGCGAAAAACAATACTTCATTGAATCGGGTGGTGATTCAGTGCCTGAACTATGCATTGGAAAATCTGGACGAATCCGATCACGATACCCCAAAAGAATAAGATCAGACAGGAAACTTTTGCCCGAAGCCTTTGGCTTCGGGCTTTTTTTATGTAAAAGAACGGAAAAGAAAAAATCAAAAGCGACTTTCTTTCGATAAATTTTGTGGAAAGAAGTATGTTATGATTAACGCTGCGGATTTGTCAGAAATATACCAGAAAAGCAGAATAATAAGTTCAAATTGGCAGTTTTACTATATCGTTTTACTAAAAAAAACACCTCAAACTGTATAAAGTGTCATAACGTGACAGAATAAAAAGGCTTAGAACAGTGCGAGATTTTGTTAATATACAACAAAGTTTTTGTAAAGCTCAAAATGATATTTCATGATTTTATACAATAAATGCTTGAAAAAATGCTGGTTTTCTGGTATGATAATGCTAAACACGAGGGGGTTGATAGTATGTATAAAGTAAACAAAAAAGATGAAGTACCAATTTATCTGTTCCATCAGGGAACAAATTATAAGGCATACGAGTTTTTGGGTTCCCACTCGTCTAAGCGAAAAGGCGTATCCGGTGCGATTTTTCGTGTATGGGCACCACACGCCCTGAGTGTTTCGGTTGTCGGTGATTTTAATGATTGGAATCGAACACAAAATCCAATGGAAAAAATCAGCGATAATGGATTGTGGGAAGGTTTTGTACCGGACATAAAACAGTACGATCTGTATAAGTATAGTATTGAGACACAGGAAGGAAAGATCCTGCTCAAGACCGATCCGTACGCATTTCATATGCAGACCCGCCCGGAATCAGCATCCCGCTTTTATGAGCTTGGAAAATATCTCTGGAAAGATCAGGCGTGGATGGATAAAAGAAAACTGCAGAACCATGTGGGTGAACCAATCAACATCTATGAGGTAAACATTGGTTCCTGGCGTCAGTACGAGGATGGACAGTTTTTTGATTACCGCAAATGTGCAGATGAATTGGTGTCTTATGTCAAGGACATGGGATATACTCACGTGGAATTGATGCCAATTACCGAATACCCGTTTGACCCATCCTGGGGTTATCAGGTAACCGGATATTTTGCAGCAACTTCCCGTTATGGTACCCCAAAGGACTTCATGTACTTTGTCAACAAGATGCATGAAAACAATATCGGTGTCATTATGGACTGGGTTCCAGCACATTTTCCGAAAGATGCACAGGGACTATACGAGTTTGATGGTTCCCAGTGTTATGAATATCAGGATATTCAAAAACGGGAACACCCACATTGGGGAACCAGAATTTTTGATTTTGGACGTCCGGAGGTGCAGAGCTTCCTGATTTCCAGCGCAATGTTCTGGGTCGAAAAATTCCATATTGATGGACTGCGCGTTGATGCGGTAGCATCGATGCTCTACCTGGATTACGGAAGAGAATCCTGGGAATGGACACCAAATGTTCATGGTGGAAACGAAAACCTGGAAGCAGTAGAATTTTTAAAGAAACTTAATTCTGCAATTTTAGGAGAACATTCCGATGTCCTGATGATTGCTGAGGAATCTTCTGCATGGCCGCTGGTAACCAAACCGCCGTATGTGGGAGGATTGGGCTTTAACTTTAAGTGGAATATGGGCTGGATGAACGACATGCTCAATTACATATCGCTTGATCCGATTTATCGTTCCTATAACCATGATAAATTGACCTTCAGCATGATGTATGCTTTTTCGGAAAACTATGTGCTTCCACTTTCCCATGATGAGGTTGTACACGGTAAGTGTTCGCTCATCAATAAGATGCCGGGAGAATACAGCCAGAAGTTTGCAGGTATGCGCACCATGCTCGGCTATATGATGGCGCACCCGGGCAAGAAACTTTTGTTCATGGGACAGGAATTTGGACAATTTATCGAATGGAACTTTGAAAAAGAGCTGGATTGGCAGCTGCTCTCCTATGAAAGCCACCGCAAGCTGCAAAGCTTTGTAAGGGATCTTAACCATTTCTATCTGGAAAATTCTCCAATGTGGGAAATCGATGACAGCTGGGATGGATTCCAGTGGCTGGTTCATGATGATAACACCCAGAATGTTGTGATCTTCCGCCGCACCAATGATGAGGGCGACGATGTCATTGCAATCTGTAACTTTGCTCCGGTAGAACGTGATGGATATCGTTTCGGTATTCCGGAAGAGAAGAATTATGAAATTGCGCTCAATTCGGATGATATCCGATATGGCGGAAATGGCATTAAAGAAAAAGAGATTATCCTTTCTGAAAAGATTGCAATGCATGGCAAGGCAAACTCGATTGCAGTGGATATCCCTCCAATGTCTGTAATGTATCTGAAACCTTCTAAGATTCAGCCGGAATCAAAAGAGGACAATGTTATTGATGTTGAGGTAACCGAAGAGCCTGCAAAAGAATCCAAGCAGGAAGAGAAACCAAAGCGTACCCGCAAAAAAGCAGTGACAGCAGAAGAAACAGCGGCGCCAGTGGAAGAAAAACCGAAACGCACCCGCAAGAAAGCGGCACCGACAGAGGATGCAGCACCAGCAGAAGAAAAACCGAAGCGCACCCGCAAAAAGGCAGTGACAGCAGAGGAAACAGCGGCGCCAGCAGAAGAAAAACCAAAACGCACCCGCAAAAAGGCAGCAGTAGAAAGCACTGAGCAGGAAACTGCTGAAAAGCCAAAGCGTACCCGTAAAACAACAAAAACACAAGAATAATCTTGTATCAAAACAACCGGTCAAACCGGCAATAGAGCAACTCATTACCAGAGGGGGATAAACATGATCGTAAAGAAAGAATGGATCGCGATGCTTCTGGCAGGTGGACAGGGAAGCCGTCTGCACGCACTCACCAGAGATATCGCAAAACCGGCAGTGCCGTTTGGAGGCAAATATCGAATTATCGATTTTCCTCTTTCCAACTGTGTAAACTCGGGAATTGATACGGTAGGTGTACTGACCCAGTATCAGCCGCTTCAGCTCAACGAATATCTTGGCAACGGACAGCCTTGGGACCTTGACCGTATCCATGGCGGTGTCTATGTGCTGCCGCCTTACCAGAAGAGCTCCAACTCGGACTGGTATACCGGTACAGCAAACGCAATCTATCAGAACATTAACTTTATCAACCGCTATGATCCGGAATATGTTGTCATTCTTTCCGGTGACCATATCTATAAGATGGACTATTCCAAGATGCTGGAATTCCATAAGGAAAAACAGGCAGACTGCACCATCGCTGTTATGGAAGTTCCGTGGGAAGAAGCATCCCGTTTTGGTATCATGGCTTGCGATGAAGAACAAAAAATCTATGAATTTGCAGAAAAGCCAAAGGAACCAAAGAGCAATCTGGCTTCGATGGGAATTTATATCTTCTCCTGGAGCAAACTGAGAAAATATCTGGAAGAAGATGAAGCAAATCCGGATTCCGAAAACGATTTTGGAAAGAACGTTATTCCAGCAATGCTCCAAAACGGTGAGAGAATGTATGCATACGCTTTCCAGGGATACTGGAAAGACGTAGGAACCATTGATTCTCTGTGGGAAGCAAATATGGACCTGCTCAATCCAAACGTACCGCTTGACCTGTATGACGACAGCTGGAAGATCTATGCACGAAATCCAGTTATGCCGCCGCAGTATGTTGCAGATGGAGCTATTACCCAGAATGCAATGATCAGCGAAGGTTGTTTTGTAGAGGGCGAAGTTGATTTCTCTGTTTTGTTTGCCGGCGTTGTGGTAGAAAAAGGTGCTGTGGTTCACGACAGTATCGTAATGCCTGGTTCGGTTATCAAAGCAGGTGCAGTAGTGGAATATTCGATCGTGGCAGAGAACGCAGTAATCGGAGAAAACGCAGTAGTAGGCTGCCGTCCGGAAAATGTTGAGGACAAAGCAAGCTGGGGCGTTACCGTAATTGCAAAGGGAATCCATGTTGGCAAAAACGTCAAGGTTCCGGCAAAAGCAATGATTGAACAGGATATACCGGAGGTGGACGGAAATGATGAGTAAAACACTGGGAATTGTATTTTCCAATATGCATGATTCCATGCTGGGACAGCTGACAGAAAACCGTACCATGGCTTCTGTGCCATTTGGCGGAAGATATCGTCTGATTGACTTTGTATTATCTAACCTGATTAATTCTGGCATCAAGGATGTCGGTATCATCACAAAGAGTAATTTCCAGTCCTTGATGGATCATGTTGGAAATGGTAAGGAATGGGATCTTTCCCGTAAGAAAGGCGGCTTGACCATCCTTCCTCCATACGGAAGCCAGGAAGCAGTTCTTTACCGTGGTCGTCTGGAAGCACTGGGAAACATTTATAACTATATCCGTTCTTCGAAAGCAGAGATCGTTGTCATGACAGACTGCGATAACATCACCTCCATCGACTATTCGGATGTGCTGCGTTACCATAAAGAAAAAGATGCCGATATTACGGTAGTATATAAACACAAACCGATTACCGACTCCATCCATCGCGATGTTATCACCATCAGCATGGATGAAAACAAACGTGTTAACGGTGCATTTATTAACCCTGAGCAGGAAGAGGGCAATGTCCTGCTGAACATGACAGTAATCAGCAAACGTCTGCTGGAAAGAATCATCAGCGAAGCATCCAGCACAAACTTCTACAGCTTTACCCGCGGTGTTCTGCAGCAGGGAAATCAGCGTCTGAAAATCTACGGCTATGCTTACGATAATTATGTAGCAGACATCAAGTCGCTGCAGTCTTACTATGACTGCACAATGGAACTGCTGAATCCAGATGTACGCCGTCAGCTGTTCCCACCGGAACGTCCGGTTTACACCAAAGTACGAGATGAAGTTCCAGTTCGATATGGTATCAATGCAAGTGCAAAGAATTCCATGATTGCAGACGGATGTATCATCGAAGGAACAGTAGAGAATTCGGTTATTTTCCGTGGTGTTAAGATTGACAAGGGTGCGGTTGTTAAAAACTCGATTCTGATGCAGGGAACTTATGTCGGTGAAAAGAGCGTGCTTGATTGCGTTGTTACCGATAAGGATGTTATGATTCGCGATTCCAAGACCCTGATTGGATGCAAAGAGTATCCATTCTTTGTTAAAAAGGGTACCGCAGTATAAAATGAAAGATGCAGGAAGTCCCTCCTTGTCATCCAAGGAAGGGACTTCCCTTTTCAAAATCAAGCGTATCTGAAGGGGGCACAGTGAATGAAAATTTTGTTTGTAGCAAGTGAGGCAAGACCTTTTATCGCATCCGGCGGTCTGGCAGATGTGGCAGGTTCTCTTCCAAAAGCGTTGTGTGATCTGGGACACGAGTGCCGTGTTGTAATTCCACTTTATAAAAATATTCCACAGCAGTTCAGAGAAAAAATGGAGTTTGTAAGAAACTTCAATGTACCGCTGGCATGGCGTAATCAGTACTGTGGTGTATTCAAGATCCGTCATCAGGGAGTTGTTTACTATTTCCTGGATAATGAATATTATTTTAAACGCGATAACCTGTACGGATATTATGATGATGCAGAGCGTTTTGCGTTCTTCTCCAAGGCAGCAATGGAGATGATCAACTACATTGATTTTGATCCGGATGTTGTTCATGCAAATGACTGGCACACTGCACTCGTTCCGGTTTATCTCAATACATTCTATCGCAGCATTCCAAAATATCATGAAATCAAGACAGTATTCACCATCCACAACATCCAGTATCAGGGTCAGTACGGTATGGAAATTGCTTGGGATGTTCTGGGAATTCCAGAATATCAGCATCCAGTACTGGAATATAATGGCTGCCTGAACATGATGAAAGCAGCGATTATGCAGGTCAATATCGTCAATACCGTCAGCCCGAGCTATGCAATGGAAATCCATGATCCGTGGTTCTCACATGGTCTGGACCCAATTTTGAACATCAAAGGCGATCGCGTCATCGGTATCCTCAACGGAATTGATATCAAAGACAATGATCCGAAGACCGATGAAAACATTTATAAGAATTATGATGCAAAACATATCGAGGACAAGAAAGTAAACAAGCTGGAACTGATGAAAGAGATGGGACTGGAACCGGATGAAAACCGTATGTTGATCGGTATGGTCAGCCGTATGGCTTCTCACAAAGGTCTGGATCTGGTTAAATATATCTTCCATGACCTGATGAGGGACAATGTTTCGGTTGTAATCCTTGGTTCCGGTGAGGAAGTTTACGAAAACTTCTTCCGCGAGATGCAGAATCGTTACCCAGGCAGAGTTGCTGTCAAGATCGGCTTTATTCCAAGTCTTTCCAAGAAGATTTATGCCGGTGCAGATGCATTCCTGATGCCGTCCAAGAGCGAACCTTGCGGATTGGCACAGATGGTAGCAGCAAGATACGGAACCCTTCCAATTGTTCGCGAAACCGGTGGCCTGAAAGACAGCATCCACGATATGGGTGACAAGAACGGAAACGGCTTTACCTTCAAAACATACAATGCACACGATATGCTGGGTGCAATCCAGAGAGCAGAAGGACTGTTTGGAAACAAACCTCTTTGGAAAAAAGCAATGCTGTCAGCAATGGAGTCCGATTTTAGTTGGAACAAATCTGCTGTCGACTATGTCAACATGTACAAGATGATTTTGAAAGACTAATAAAAAAGCAGCTCTGATTGGAGCTGCTTTTTTAATTTCCGATATGAACAATGGTGTTGCTGGGAAGCAGGATTTTGTCAGAAACACAGTAGCGGACAAACAGCTTTTTGCATTCGTCCAGAAAGTAAAGATAGCATGGGTCATCTTTTTGAGGGGAATAAGAGGAAGAAAGACACCAATGGAGAAACTTTTCCATCGATACAAATTGGTCGTTTGAAAAAGTAAGGGTATGTTCATGCAAATGGAAAAAGGAAAGCACTTCTTTTCCACTAAGGTTTAACCCGTTGTGAAATCCTGAAAACCGTGTTCCTAAAATTCGGGTACAGATTTCCTGATAGTCTCGGATAATCGGGGAATCAGTGTCCTTTGTGTTCCATATCAGAAGAATTTTACCGTTTGGTTGTAAAATCCGGTCACATTCTGCCCTAAAAGAGACGCTGTCAAACCAGTGGAAGGATTGCGCACAGGAAACCAAATCAACACTGTTGTCTGAAAGGGGAATATCTTCCGCAGTGCCTGAAACAGGGGTAAACAGCCTAGAATCCAGCTCTTTTGATGCTAAGGAAAGCATGGAGAGATCAGGTTCTATCCCGTATACGTGAAAACCGCAATCAATCAGCAAACGGGAAAAAATTCCTGTTCCACACCCGATATCAGCAGCCCGAGGATGAGCTGTATGGGGAAAAACGAGTGTGTGCAAGACAGATTTTAGTTGATCGGGATAGGAAGAACGGCCTTTTTGATAAGACGAAGCCTTTCCTGCAAAATTTTGATTTTCCTGCATAAAAACACCACCAATTCTTTTTTCAGTATAACAGAATTGGTGTCATAAGTACAGCTGTCTTACAGCAGAGAAGAGCCTTCTCGGGCAATCTTAAAATCAATCATCTGTGCAACCACACTTTCCAGTACATCATCCATCATGGAAAAATCCATTGCAGAAAGATAAATTTGCTCCAACTGATCGTGCAGTTCTTTGTTTTCTGATAACAGATATACAGCTTGTGCAATCATCTGGGCTGCAGCTTTTTGATTAAAGGAAAGTCTCTTTTTATGTCGGCGCAGAGAATCGAGATCCAGAAAACGTTTTGCATGAATGTGGCGCTGACTGATCAGTGTGGGCTGATCTATCAGTCCGGAAAGGTCGTGGAAGCGATTTTCGGTCAGGAAAGCAAGACCAAGTTCCGGTAAAATCAGGTGATCGATTTTGGTATGAGGCGAAAGTGGACAGTAACAGGTAATGACATCCTGACCGTTTTCCAGCGCATGAGAGCGGAGAGCGGACAGAAACAGGGAAGATGCAGCACCCCAATCATCAGAGATAAAACAAATATCCTGACAAAGCGAGCGGACAGTGGAAGCAAGGCTTACAATTCCCTCTGCATTGATGGCACTTAAAAAACGGACCTTTTCTTTTCCGCGACCGGGCTTTTTCGGGAAGTTTTTATAGGAAAAATGTTTTGCATAAGCATTTAGTTTTTGCGGATTTAAGCTGCTCAGTGCAATGCGATGGGAGTCATTCAAAAAGCTTTTGGCAGCAGCAAGACAATCGATTGCCTGAGAGTAATTTTTGGAAGTGGTCTGGGAAATCAGACGTATGGTTTCTCCATAAGGTTTTATTTTTAATGGATCAAGAAAATCGCCAAAGGACAGGATACTTTCTGAAAGTCCGGGATACTTTGGTTCCAATGCATGAGGAGCGGTAGCATCTGCAATCGAGACTTTCCATTCCGGAAAGATGACCGCATCCAGAGAATCCGGATCGGAGGAGCATGGAATCTGTTCCATCAATGGACAGCGATTTTCAAACACAGCGGCGAGCCGCTTCATAAAGGAAGATTTTCCACATCCGGGACCTCCTTTGATGTAAAAGGTATGCCACTGAGGATCACCATAATCCAGCTGATCAAAACGAGAAACAAATCCCTGTGGGGAGTTGGAGCCCAGAAAAAAACGGATCGGTGCAGTTTCAGACATAACAAAGACCTCCTTGCAAAATCACGAGCTTATTACAGTATAGAAATTGCAGGGAGAAAAGGTGCGGAAAATCCATGCTTCGATCAGAAAAAGAAAGAAGAACAAAAGAAAAAGTTTTTGTTTTGATTTTTGTATGCCGCAAAAAAAGGTGCGTATACTAATCAGGAAAGATTTGATACCAGCTTTTAGAAAGGTGATGATTTGATTGAAAAACTTAAATGATCTGCTGGCAAAAGATGCAAAAGCAAAACAGTTTTTTCTAACCCTTCCCGAAAATGCGCAGGGGGCACTGATTCAGAGCACCAATCAGATCCACAATATGGATGAACTTTACCTCCATGCCTGCCAGGCGATGGAGTCCCATGCCTGTGAAGCGATGGAATCCCATCCTCATCCCAATATGAAAAAGAGATAATAAAAAAAGGCTCTTTTAAGAGCCTTTTTTTTCATAGCTTTGTTCCGGATTGACTTTCGGTTCCGGGTCAACCGGATATCGTTCATTTGGAGGGCGCTGATTACTTTTAAACCAACGCTGAAAGGTGTGCGGAAAATCAAATCCATTTCGTTTATCCAGTTTGGAAGGAAGAAGAAAATTCAGTACCAGACTGAAAATAACGCCGATACCGGTATCAATTACGCGGGCGATGGTGTAGCCAATGTAGGTATTGACCGGCTGAGTAAATAGAACAACAAAATAAATAACAGCTCCCGGCTGGATGGCAGTAGTTGCTCCTGACAAGATGTGAAGATAAAGTAGACATAAAAGTCCCAGAACAAGATAAAATTCTTTTGGAATTCCAAGTGGATGATGGTAGTAGAGCCAGTAGAATGGAATTACAATCAATCCCCCAAATAATGTACCGACAAAGCGATTAAATCCAAATTTGAATCCTTCGTGGAAATGGTTGCCCATAGCGTAAACCGCTCCAATACAGGCAAAACAGGCATTGCGTCCACCAAGCAGATAATCATAGGTTAGGGTGACCAGCAGCACCGAGAGTAGTGTTTTGATTACCCGCATGCCGATTTTGGGAGGATGATAGTGTGTTGTATGTTCCATACTGATTCTCCTTGCAGCTTTATGAAAAGAAACTCTGATATAAGTATAACAATTCAATAAATAAATTACAATAAAAATAAAGTTTTTTGTAAATATTTTATATTATTTGCTGCAAGGTTTAGGAAAAAGGTTTAGAAAAAATGTAAAAACTTACGTTAATAACTTATAAAAAAGGGTCCTGCGTTAACAGGACCCAAAAAGAGATGATCTTTTAGTTGCAGCCGCCACAGGAAGCGCAATTTCCGGTGCAGGAGGATGTCTCCTGATTGCCGTAAATCTTTTCCTTCATGGCAAGAGCGGTTGGTGTGGTAGCTACGCCGCCCAGAGCGGTTTCACGCAGGGAAGAAGGCAATGCTTTGCCGACTTTGTACATTGCTTCCACTACCTCATCAAATGGGATCTCGCTGAAGATGCCGCTGAGTGCAAGGTCTGCACTGACCAGAGCGTTTGCAACGCCGGAAGCGTTACGTTTTGCACAAGGCATTTCAACCAGTCCTGCTACCGGGTCACAAACAAGACCCATAATGTTCTGCATAGCGATTGCAGCAGCATCAAATGCCTGAGCAGGAGTACCGCCGAGCATTTCAACGATTGCAGCAGCAGCCATCGAAGCAGCGCTTCCGCATTCTGCCTGACATCCGCCTTCTGCACCCGAAACGGTAGCTTTCTTTACAATCAGCTGACCGATACCGGAAGCGGTTGCAAGAGCTTCCAGAACCTGCTGATGTGGGATGTCATATTTTTCTGCAACGGTGAGCAGCGAACCTGGAAGGATACCGCATGCACCGGCAGTTGGAGCGGCAACGATCAGTCCCATCGATGCATTGACTTCCAGACAGGAGAGTGCATAGGCTGCACCGCGGATGATGGTATTATCACAGATGCTGGAGCCTTTTTTGTAGTATTCCCACATTTTCTTTGCGCTGCCGCCGGTCAGTCCGCTCAGAGAACGGATTTCTTTTTCCAGAGCATCGTGAGCGGAATTGTACATGATCTGATAGCGTTCTTCCAGCATCGAAAAAATTTCTTCACGGCTGATCTCGGAAATTTCGGTTTCGTTTTTGATTACCAGGTCACAGATGCGCATATCTGTGCCATCAAGCTGAGCAAGTATTTCCTTGGCAGAGAAGTACATAATAAACGTTCCTTTCGAAAAATGGATTGGGGTCGATAAATGCTTAGATCACGCGTTCCATCGTTACAACACTGTGGACAGCAGACATGCTTTCCAGCTCGCGTTTTACTGCTGCACTGATTGGAGAATCGGTTTCGATCATGGTGACAGCGGATTTACCTTTGTTCTCACGAGAGTTGAGAACAGTAACGATGTTGACCTGATTGATTGCAAGAATCGAGGTGATATGGCTGATAATGCCAAGGCGGTCGGTGTGGTTGATCACAACAGCCGGATATTTTCCGGAGAATTTGGCAGCGGTTCCGTTGATTTCCACAATCTCGATATTTGCTCCGCCAATCGAGGAGCCCATCAGAGAAACGATTTTGCCGTCGCTGGTTCTTGCGATGATGCGAACGGTGTTTGGATGAACATCACCGAGGTCAGCACCTTCAAAGGAAACTTCAATGCCTCTTTCCTGCGCAATTTGCAGAGAATTTTTGATCTGTGGATCGTTTGCGTTCATTCCCAGAACACCACCAACCAGTGCACGGTCGGTACCGTGACCACGCAGAGTGAGGTGGAAGGAACCGTGCAGCATAAAGTGAACCGAAGTCAGTTCCTTGTCTGCGATCATATTGTACATTGCCTTACCGATACGCTGAGCGCCGGCAGTATGAGAACTGGAAGGACCGATCATGATCGGTCCAAGAATATCGAACATGCTGATATTCATAACAGAAATCCTCCCTGTATTGGATTTGTGGTTAAAAAATAGCCTGTCCTTATTGTAGCATAAATTCCGGTGCGGATAAAGATTGAAATCAATTTTCTCCCTATGATTCTAATAAAAAAGCAGAACTTGCAGCAGGCTTTTGGATATGCTAAAGTAATAACAGAAGAGGAAAGGATGAAATCAGGATGGAACCAACCGGAAAAGTAAAGGAAATCGCTTCAAAAATTTTGTCAGGCAAGGAAGCATTTCCATTTGGAATCTGTTCTTTTGAACAGATTTTGCCGTGTCTGGAGTGCAGGGCAAAACAGAGAATTCCACAGGACGCAGCATCTGTGCTGGTGTGCCTGTTTCCGTATTATACAGGGGAGCACAAAGAGCGCAATATCTCCCGATATGCGATGGTGACCGATTACCATATGATTGCAGGAGAATATCTCAAAAGATTTTGTAAAGCGTTGCAGGAAGTTTTTCCACAAAACCAATTTGAGCCATTTACCGATAATTCCCCGATTCGGGAAGTGAGCGCAGCTTTCCACGCAGGTTTGGGCAGACGGGGGAAAAATGGGCTGATCCTGCACCCCAAATACGGAAGTTATGTTTTTATTGGTGAGGTTGTCACCGATCTTGTTTTGCAGCCGGACCAGCCACTGAATCCCGGAGAATGTATTGGATGTGGGAAATGCCAAAAAGTTTGTCCGCAGGGGGCACTTCAATCGGATGGAAGTGTCTGTCTGGAACGATGTCGCTCCCATATTACCCAGAAAAAAGGTGAACTGACCGATTGGGAAATCGGGCAGATTCAGGATGGGGGGCTTATCTGGGGATGTGATATCTGCAATGATGTCTGCCCGATGAACCAAGAGGCAAAAATATTGACACCGGTACCGGAATTTTTGGAATCTACTGTAGCGGTACTGAATGCTCAGATAGCGGAAAGGCTGCTCAAAACGAGAGCATATAACTATCGCGGAAAAAAGACGATTTTGAGAAATATCCAATTGTTGGAAGGAGCAAACGAGGATGACAGATAATACACCGCTCAAAAGGGCATTGGATGAATATATCCGTCAGGATTATGCAAGACTGCATATGCCGGGGCATAAAGGAGCATCTATCAGCCCATTTGGGAAATTGATGGCGTATGATGTAACCGAGGTGGAAGGTACGGACAGCCTGTTTGAGGATGACGGACCGCTCAAAGAGCTGGAAGAGATTTTTACCCGACTTTATGATACAAAAGGAACGGTGATGAGTGCCGGCGGTTCTACCTTGTGCATTCAGGCAATGCTTCGTATGGTGGCAAAAAAGGAAGGCCGAATCCTGGCAGGAAGAAACATCCATGCTGCGGCAGTCAACGCAATGGCACTGTTAGGTTTGGAACCAGTCTGGGTTTATCCGAACAGGAAGCAGGAAGAACGCCTGATCGGGGAGATTTCTCCCGATGCAATCCGCAATGTTCTTGAAAAAGAAAAAAAGGAGGGCACATTGGATTCCCTTTGTGCGGTCTATGTAACGTCCCCGGACTATTTTGGTGTAATGAGTGATATTCGCTCGATTGCTCAAATCGCTCATGAATATGGACTTCCGCTGCTTGTGGATAATGCGCATGGTGCACACCTTCACTTTTTGAAAGAGGAATATCACCCAATGCAGCTGGGAGCAGATCTTTGCTGTGACTCTCTGCATAAGACTATGCCCGCATTGACCGGAGCTGCACTGCTTCATACTTCCGATACAAAATACTATCCGCAGATGAAAGGTGCAATGACCGTTTTTGGTTCAACCAGTCCAAACTATCTGATTATGCTTTCGATGGACAGCACTGCTGCATTTTTGATGCAGGATGGAGCAGAAAGAATCCAGCAGACGGTAACACGATGTGAGGAATTAAGACAGAAAGCACGGGAGAAGGGCTTTGTCCTGCCGCAGCATTGCGATCCGATGCGATTAACACTCCCGCTTGCCGGAACAGGATGGGATGCACAGAATTTTCGTAAACTGCTGAGAAAACACAAAATCATGGAGGAATATTTGAGCGACAGCGGATGTGTCCTTCTGTTTTCTCCGTTTAACAGGGAAGAGGACTTTAAACGAACAGGAGCCTTGCTTGACGAGGTTTTGATTCAAAACCAGCCGTTTACCGCATTTCCAATAGTGCCATCAGAGAAGGTTATGAGCCTTCGGGAAGCATTTTTATCCCCGAAAGAGAGTGTCCCAGTGGAAAAAGCCGAAGGAAGAATCGCGGCACAGGTCAAAATTACCTGTCCGCCTGGAATTCCACTTGTTATGCCTGGGGAAAGATTGCACAAAGAAATTATAAAAATCTTAAAAAACTCTGGTATTTTTGTTATAGATGTGGTAAAATAGGAGTACGGAAGATTCAGACAGCTGATATTCCAGTTAAAAAACATTTGCCAGGTAGCAATGGAAGCTCTACTTGTGCAGAGGGGGTTACATATATGAAATTAATTTTAGCGATTGTTTCGAATGACGACAGTGCAAAGGTATCTTCCGCGCTGACCAAAAATCACTTTTCTGTAACAAAACTTGCAACTACCGGTGGATTCCTCCTTTCGGGCAACACCACATTCCTGATCGGTACTCAGGATGAAAAGGTAGATGAAGTTATTACCATCATCGCAGATCACTCCAAGAAACGTAAACAGATGGTTCCATCTTCTGCTTCTTATGGTGTTGGTATGTACACAACCTATCCGGTAGAAGTTCAGATCGGCGGCGCAACCATCTTCGTAATGGACGTTGAACGTTTCGAGAAAGTATAATCTTAACTGAGACACGTTCAGGAGAAAAAGATTGTTGCTGAATAACTTTTATTGCAATGATAAAGCCAAACAAACGCTCGTCAATTTTATAACTGACGGGCGTTTGCCGCATACAATCCTGCTTGAAGGAGAGGATGGATGCGGAAAAACAACCTTTGCCAAAATGATCGCGGCAGCTGTTCTGTGCCAGCAGGAAAGGGCAAACCGTCCCTGCGGAGCGTGCAGAAACTGCCGCCTGATTTTGTCCGACACCCACCCGGATGTGGAGATCGTATCTTCGGACGACAAGGCAAATGCGTTTCATATTGATCAGATCCGTGAGATCCGCAGTACCGCTTATATCCGTCCAAATGATGGAGAGTATAAGGTATACATCCTTCGAAATATCCACAATATGACAGAGCAGGCACAAAATGCACTGCTTAAAATTATTGAGGAACCACCAGCACAGGTCGTGTTTATCATGACCTGTAATAACCGCGCCCGCATTTTACAGACGATTCTTTCCAGAGCAGCAGTAGTTCCAATCAGCGTTTGTACACCGCAGGAATGTGCCAAGGCATTGGAAACACTTGCGGATGCTTCGGTGACTGCTGAACAGCGGGAGGAAGCAGCGCATCTCTCTCAAGGAAATATTGGCAAAGCCTTGGAGCTTTTGCGGGACGAGAAAAAACTTCAGCTTGCCTGCAGCGCAAGGCATGCCGCAGAAATTATTTGTGCAGGGCAGGAGTTTGAGCTGCTTTGCTGTTTACAGGAGTATACGGGAAACAAAAAAAGAGAAGAGTTTTTGCAGTATCTTCAGGAGATTCGTTCTTACTTTTGGGAGCTGATCCGCTTTAAAAATGCCGTCCCTGGTAACTATTCCGATATCCCAATGCAGGTGAAAAATCGTTTGACCACATTGCAGGCCATGCAGATTCTTGATATAATAGATAAAGCAACCTGGCAGGTATCGCAGAATGTAAGCCTTACGCTGGTTGCAGCAGCATTTTGTGCTGCGGTAAAGTCGATTTCTGAATAGCAATCAAAATTGACAGAATAAAATGTTTATCTATTTTTCGTTATAGAATGGAGGAAACCATGACCGAAGTAATTGGTGTTCGCTTTAAGCAGGTGGGCAAGATTTATTATTTTTCTCCAAACGGAGTACAGATGCCAATTGGAGAAAAGGTAATTGTAGAAACTGCACGCGGAATCGAGTGCGGTGAGGTTGCAATTGCAAATCGTGAAATTGACGATGAGGGCATTGTAAAACCGCTCAAGACGGTAATCCGAATTGCGACGGAGGAAGACCGCAAGCATATTGAGGAAAACAAAGCAAAAGAAAAAAAGGCTTTTAAGCTTTGTTTGGAAAAAATTGAAAAGCATAAACTGGATATGAAGCTTGTCGACGTGGAATACACCTTCGACAACAACAAAATCCTGTTTTACTTTACAGCAGACGGAAGGGTCGACTTCCGTGAGCTGGTAAAAGATCTGGCATCGGTGTTTAAGACACGAATCGAATTGAGACAGATCGGTGTACGAGATGAAGCAAAAATGCTGGGTGGTCTTGGTATCTGTGGCAGACCATTCTGCTGTTCTTCCTTCCTCGGGGAGTTCCAGCCAGTATCGATCAAAATGGCAAAGGAGCAGGGTTTGTCCTTAAATCCAACCAAAATTTCGGGAACCTGCGGCAGACTGATGTGCTGCTTAAAGTATGAGCAGAACGCGTATGAAGACCTGATCCGCATTACACCACGAGTGGGGGCTTATGTATCCACCAGCGAAGGAAAAGGTACCGTAACCGAGATCAGCCTGCTGACAGGATTGGTAAAGGTTCGCTTGGACAAGGCAAGCGATGGTGCACCAATGGTGTTTGAACGCGAAGCAGTTCGCGTGCTCAAGGATGCTCGTCCGCAGAAGGAAGATTATGCGGATGCCAAACAGGAAAAAGAGCTGAAAAAGCTGGAAAACTAGTATAAAATCAAATAAACTGCATACAAAAGGACACCATGATTCTGGTGTCCTTTTGTGATGTTTTGTGGATGTTTTGACTAAGAAATAAAGAACAAAATATCACAAAACATTTTATTTTGTATAAAAATAAGAGAAAAGGCAAACAAAAAAGCGGAAATAAATTCTGAATATTGGTTGATTTTTTTTTATGATGTGATAAAATAGGGGTGTACAGGATGAACGCTTGTACGTTGTCCTAAAGAAGGAACATAAAATAATGGAGGTGTTACGTTATGGCATACAAAATTAGCAGTGATTGCATCAGCTGCGGTGCATGTGAAGCAGAGTGCCCAGTAGGCGCTATTTCCGCAGGAGCTGATAAGTACGAAATCGACGCTGGCAAATGCATCGATTGCGGCGCTTGCGCTGGTGTTTGCCCAGTAGGCGCTCCAAAAGCTGAATAGTTTTTGGTAAAAAGTAAGGCAGGAGAATATCCTGTCTTATTTTTTGCGTGCAGATACAAAAAAAGGAACCCAAAACGGGTTCCTTTTTCGTTAGGTTAGGAGAATAATTTTATGGAGAAAAAAGTAGTCTAATTTTTTTCTGGAATAATTTCCAGCCAGTAGCCGTCTGGGTCGGCAATGAAGTAAATTCCCATTGCTTTGTTTTCATAACAGATGCAGCCCATTGCTTTGTGCTTTTCATGAGCAGCCTCAAAATCAGAAGTGGTGAATGCAATGTGGATTTCATTGTCGCCGAGGTCATAAGGATCATGGCGATCTCTAAGCCAAGTCAACTCTAACTGGTGTTTAGTGGAGGTATCACCAAGGTAAACTAAGATAAAGCTGCCGTCCTCCGCGATTTTTCGCGAAACCTCTGTCAGACCAAGTGCTTCTTTGTAAAAGGCAAGGCTCTCATCAAGATTGAGTACATTGATATTATTGTGCGCAAATTTGAAGTTCATCGGAATCGCCTCGTCTCGTCATTTCATTGGGTTAATCTTTTCTATGTCTCTATTATATTCCATGGCAAGAAAAAAATCATCCTTTTCCGATGAAAGTTCCATTACAATTTGGTAACCATTTGAACAGAAGAATAACATTAACTGATATAGTCTTCTATCCGTTTCACAAGCTCCTCATAGCTTTGGATGGGAATTCCAAGCTGCAGCTGACCGCGGTCATAGGAAGGCAGTGTGGAGGTATAAACTTCAAATACAGTTTCCGGAACATTTTTATCCGGAAGGAAGACAGCAATCTTTCCATCGTATTCCCGCAGATAGTACTGCGGTGAGATGGATTTACTGTCAGATTCCCCAATTGTCTGAGAAAGAGGGATATCCGACATCTGCTCACTAGTTTCTTGGCCTGGAGCCTCAGAAGGAGGTTGGGAAGCGCTCAGATCGGAAACAGTAAGAAGAAATGCGGTGATGATGCATACCGCAGTCAGTGCGGCACAGGTAAGCAGGATATTTTGTCTCAATAGAGCGCACCCTTTCTTTTTTATGGTTTCATCATAAGCTGACAGAACGATTATGATACTATCCTTAATTTGTCCAACTCAGGATAATTTATACAGCAGACGGGAAACTTACAAATTTTACAGGAGAAGAAACTGTGAATTTAGCTAAATTCCTAATTTTTTCAAAATTTTAAGATTTTTAACTTTTATTGTGGTATAATAAGTAGCGTGTACATATAAGTCACAAATGTCGTACAGCAAACGAATGAAAATCCATCTCCGCAAATACCGGAAGCGGAGAACGAATCATAGAAGGAGGAGGATTTGTTTGGAAACAGCAAAACGTCCGGGACCGGTCAGAAGGTTTTTTCGAGGACTGGGCCGCACTTTTGCCATTCTGATCTTTATTGGAATTATTACCGGTTCGATCGTTGTATCGGTAATGGCACTTTATGTGTTCAACTCTCTGGAGGGAGCGCCGGTTGTCGATCTTTCCAATGTCGAAGTAAACCTCAACAATACATCCTATATCTACGTCACTGACCCGGAAACGCAGGAAGAAACCGTTGTTAAGGAACTGTATTCCGGTCAGAACCGTGAATGGGTCAGCTATGATGAAATTCCGGAGATGATTGTCAACGTAACGGTTGCTGCGGAGGATAAGCGTTTTTGGGAACATCATGGTGTTGACTGGCTTAGAACGATCAAATCGACCCTGAGCTATTTTGGTGGCTCCAGTCGAATTCAGGGTGGTTCCACCATTACCCAGCAGGTAATCAAGAACCTGACCGGTAATGATGAGGTTACTCCGGAACGAAAGGTTCAGGAAATCTTTACTGCATTGAAGCTGGAGAAGAGTTACAGCAAGGAACAGATTATGGAAACCTATCTGAACGTTGCATTCTTTTCCAATCAGTGTTACGGTATCCAGAGTGCGTCCAAGCTCTACTTTAATAAGGATATCAGTGAACTCAATGTAGCCGAGGCGGCAACATTGATTGCGATTACAAACGCTCCGACCAAATATAACCCACTGCGTGAAACCACCAATGAAACGTATGGATGGGGTACCGGTATGGAGGAAAACGCAAAACGCCGTGAATATATTCTGGGCGAAATGCGTGACCTCGGAATGCTGACACAAAGCGAATACGAAAAATGGGTAAATTATGATGTACAGCTTGCTGAAAGAGAAGAAGTGGAATCCACTTCGGATGGTATGACCGCTCTGACCGACTGGCATACTGACCAGGTTATCGAGGATGTCATTACCGACCTTCAGGAAGAATACAACTATACCCGTGCTTATGCTACCGATATGGTTTACAGTGGTGGCTACCGAATCTATTCGACCATGGACCCGAAAGTACAGAAATCTCTGGAAGCGTCCTATGCTGATTCCTCCACATTCCCGCCGCTGAACAACTCGGAATATCCGCAGACAGCAGCAATCGTTATTGCTCCGGACGGAAGTGTCAAGGGCATGATCGGCGGCAACGAAAAGACTTCTAACCGACTGTTTAACCGTGCGACTCAGTCGCAGCGTCATCCGGGTTCTACCATGAAACCGATCTCGGCTTACCTCAACGCGTTTGAACGAGATCTGATTACCTGGTCGACTACCTTTGTTGATGAGCCGCTGACTCTGACCGAAAACGGAAAAACATTCCAGTGGCCGCAGAACTATTCAAACAGCTATACTCATCAGCCAATGACAGTTCAGTATGCGATCCAGCAGTCTATCAACACCGTTCCAGCACAGATTGTCAATATTCTGACTCCGCAGGTTTGCTATGATACTCTGAAGAATAAATTCCAGGTCAGCACCCTGCATGAACTGGATGCAACCAGCCTTTCTGCAATGGCACTTGGTGGTATGACGACCGGTATGACATTGGAAGAGCTGACAGGCTGTTACCAGATTTTTGTAACCGGTGGTAAATATGTAAAACCATATACCTATACCAAGGTTACAGATATGGAAGGAAACATTGTCCTGGAAAAAGATACCACACAGGTTCGAGTTGTATCGGAAGAAACCGCAACGGTGCTCAACCGACTGCTCCAGACTGTTGTAACACAGGGTACCGGTTCGAAAGCAAATCTGAAAAGTGAAACCGGAATTACCACCGCAGGTAAAACAGGTTCTTCCACCGGTGTTAAGTATGTTAACGGTGTGGAAGTTGCTATCGATAACCCTGACCTTTGGTTTATCGGCTTTACTCCATATTATATTGCTGGTGTCTGGATGGGTTACGATATTCAGGAAGAAATCTATTATTCCACCTATCCGACCCCGATTTTCTGGAAGAATCTGATGCTCCCAATTCATGAAGGACTGGAAGCAAAAGATTTCACCTATTCCGAAAATGTAAAGGCAATGCAGTATTGTACGGAATCCGGTGACCTTGCGACAGAAAACTGTCCATCCACAGCAACTGGCTGGTATAAGGAAACCTATATTCCATCATCCTGTATTCTACACAGAAGCGCTTCTTCAGCAACTCAGGAAGATGATCACAACACCACAGATTCCGATGATTCTTCGGATTCCAGCTCTTCTTCTAGCTCTTCTGGCTCTTCTTCTCTGTCTTCGGCAGCGAAAGGAAACAGCAGTGACAGCAGCACATCCGGAGGAAGAAAAGTGATTCAGAAAAATGAAAGCAGCACATCTTCCAGCAGCGAAGATGATGAAGATGGCAGTTTCTGGGATAGTGTAAGCGGCTTATTCGGACAAAGAGGATAACCCGTAAGATACAGAAAAAATACAAAAGACTTCTCGGCAGTACAGAAAAAACGCCGGGAAGTCTTTGTTGTTTTTAACAAGAAACATACAGAATTTTTAATCTTTTTTAAAGTCCTTGTTCTGTTCATTCTACCGTCACAAATTCATGATAGGATAAAATTTGCAGGATTATGCTGGGAGTGATTCTCTTTTGGAATCAGAAACTGCCGTTTTCCCGCGGCAAAATCATTTGGGGGGATGAAAAATGTATCGGATCTTAGTGGTAGACGACGAAGAAAAAGTTCGAGTCCTGATTCGTAAGTATGCGGAATTTGAAGGATACGAAGTAGAAGAAGCTGCGGATGGAATGACAGCAATCGAATTATGCCGACAGGAAAAATTCGATTTGATGATACTGGATGTCATGATGCCGGAATTGGACGGCTTTTCAGCATGCAGAGAAATCCGCAAGTTTTCTCAAATTCCGGTGCTGATGCTTTCCGCAAGGGGAGAAGAGTACGATCGTATTCATGGATTTGAACTGGGTGTGGATGACTATGTTACAAAGCCGTTTTCTCCGAAAGAATTGATGCTGCGTGTGCAGGCAATTATTAAGAGAAGCAGCGGTTATTCTGCACCACGCAAAGAGATCCTTACCTTTGAAGGACTGAAGGTAGACTTTACTGGAAGAATGGTGTATGTAGATGGGGAACAGATCTCGCTTTCACCAAAAGAATATGAGCTGTTTTTCTACCTGGTACGCAACCGCGGAATTGCATTGACCAGAGAAAAACTGATCAATGATGTTTGGGGATATGATTTCTTTGGAGATGACCGTACCCTGGATACACACATTAAATTGCTGAGAAAAGCTTTGGGCCAATACAGCCGATATATCGTTACCCTGCGCGGTGTTGGTTATCGCTTTGAAGCACAGTAAAGACCATGGATACTCATGGCCTTTTGTCCCAAAAAAGATTGGCGGCAGTCCTGGTGTTTTTCATCGGCGTGTTGCTGATGGCCTGGTTTGCTCAGCTTTTCTTTCTGGACGATGTTTATCAATTCTTAAAGAAGAACATGGTAAAATCCGCATTAGTGGAAGTGTCAAACAATATTGACGAAAATAATCTGGATGAAATCATTTCGAAGATTCAATCTGCCGGTATAGAAGTTAGAATTGTTGACTCAAATGGAGTGGACCGTTTGAATACAAAACAAACTTCTCTTGCAGAATACACAACAGAGCAGCTGATTGATTTGTATCAGGATGAGGTTTCAGAAAATGGAATCATGTGGGAACACCTGACCAAATTTGATGTTGAGGATGAATCGGATGAAGAAACAGATTCGGCTTTTTATAAAGACTCCAATACATGCAGGATGATTACCTGTGCTCAACTGGTAAAACAAAAAGATGGAACAGAGCTTTTGGTTTTGATGCGTTCAATTATCACGCAAAACGGGATAAATATGGATGTAATGTGGACTCAGATGCTTTTTCTTTCCATAACATTATTATTGCTTGCACTTGCAGGCTGTCTCTTCCTGAAAACAAGGTTTAACTGCAAAATAGGGCAGTACAAGGAAGTTGCTCAGGAACTGGCTGTGGGAAATTTTAATGTTTGTTTTCCGGTACAAGGGTGTTCTTCTATGAAAGATCTTGGAGATTCGCTTAACTGCGCAGTAAAGAAATTCTCAGAAACTGAACAAAACCGGGAAGAACTCCTGGCAAATATTTCTCATGATTTGCGTGCACCGCTGACTATGATGATCGGCTATGCTCAGATGATGCAGGAAATTCCTGGTGAGAATACACCAGAAAATGTTCAGATTATGATAGATGAGGCAAATCGTCTTTCTATGCTGGTTAACGATATTTTAGATCTTTCCAAAATGAAAGAGGCAGCGCCTCGTTTGAAGCTTGAAACTTTTTGTCTTACTGATTTATTGCAGGAGACAGTATATCATTATCAAAAATTGACAGCACAAAAACAGTGGGAAATTAGTTTTGAGAAGGATCGCAGGGTGTGGGTAAGAGCGGATCAAACGAAGATTAGCCGCGTAATCTATAACTTTATCTGCAATGCAATCAACCACACAGGACAAGATAAAAAAATCCGGGTACAACAGCTTGTACAGGATAAAAAAGTTTTTGTGAGAGTAACCGATAATGGCCCGGGTATTGCAGAAGATAAGATCTCCAGTATCTGGGATCGATATTATCGGATCGAGCAGGGAAACAGAACTTCTGCTGCAGAGGGAAGCGGACTTGGGCTTTGTATTGTAAAAAACATTCTCCAGCAGCATCAGGCTGAATATGGGGTAGAAAGCAAACAAAATCAGGGAAGCACGTTCTGGTTTGCATTGGAAGTGCTGGATCAGCAGCAAACAGAAAAATTTGTTAAAAAACAAAGCCAGTAAAAAAAGCCACCGATTATCAAGATCGGTGGCTTTTATTAGTTATCCTTGTGCAGAAAGTTTTTGCTGCAGTTCACGGTGCTGCCATTTGTTGGATTGGAGACGAACGACAAAGAAAATGATGCGGAATACCCAGTCAAGGAACATTGCAAACCATGTACCCAGGACGCCCATTCCTAACATGGTTCCAAAAACGTAGCTCATGCAGATACGGCAGATCCACATGGAGAGAACAGAAACGGCCATGGTAAACTTCACATCGTTTGCAGCACGCAGACCATTTGGCATCGTAAATGCTGTTGGCCAAAGGACCGCACAGAACAGGCTGTGCCAGAGCATGATTTGTTCTGCAGTGGAGGTTGCTTCTGCTGACAGATTAAAGAATCCGACAATCGGTCCGCAGAAAACAGCAATCAGAATATTGAGGATTAACATAAAGATATAGGCAAGTCCGGTCAGACGGACAATGTATTTTTTGGCTTCTTCATATCTTTGTGCACCCACACATTGTCCTACTACGGTTACCATAGCAAGTCCAATTGCAGTACCAGGGATAATCGGGAAGCCGGCAATCGAGTTGCAGACAGCGTTTGCTGCAATAGCAGCGGTTCCATAGGAGGCGATCATACCCTGAACAATGATCTTTCCAAGCTGGAACATTCCGTTCTCCAGACCATTTGGAATGCCGATTTCCAGGATGTTTTTGACCATCTGAGGACGAAATTCCAAGTGGAGATAAGAGTCAACATGGATAATGTTGACAGGACGTTTTAAGAGAATCAAAATGAAGATTGCGCCTACAATACGGGAAATCAGGGTTGCAAGTGCTGCACCAGCAGCTCCCATGTTAAAGCCAAAGATAAAAATTGCGTTTCCTCCAACATTGATACAGTTCATGATGATGGAGATTGTCATGGAAACTTTGGAGTTTCCCATAGCACGGAACAATGCTGCACCGGCGTTATAAAGAGCGATGAAAGGATAGGAAAGCGCAGTCAGGAAAAAGTAAATCTCAGCGTTATCCATAACCGCACGCTCAACATCATGATAGATCAGTCCCAGAATCTGTGGTCCGCCAAAAACACAGATTCCGCCAATTACCATGGAAAGAACAAACACGGAAAGTACGAGTTGTTTGGCAGCTTCACAAGCTTTATGCGGTTCTTCACGACCAATATACTGGGAGGAAATGATAGCGCCGCCAGTAGCAAGAGCGGAAAAAATGTTGATCAGCAGAATGTTGATTGCATCGACCAGCGATACACCGGAAACAGCAGCCTCACCGCAGCTGGAAACCATGACAGTATCGGCCATACCGATGGTGATGGCAAGAAATTGTTCGATGATCAGCGGGATAATCAGGCGCTGAAGGTCTTTTTTGGAAAACAAGAATACCCATCCTTTCAAAATCAATTTTTGTGTCAACACATTTTAAAGAAACTTGACACAAAGCATAAAAATATTTCATTATTTTAACACTTTGTTTGGAATAGAACAATAGAGTAGTGAAGTTTAGAACGAAAAAAAGAAAAAATTTTAGAGAATACGATGACTGCAAATAGTACAGGATGTTAAAAATTGGGTCAAAATGTATGAGATTTTACGATGGATATTTGATAAATTCACGAAAATCCGCTATAATAAAAAAATCAAGAAAAAAGGAAGGGAATGCGTTTTGTCAATTTATTTTGGAATGGCAGCCTTTTTATGTGCAGGTTCGCTGCTCTGGAAACAGACCTCTCCGCTTCAGGGAGAGTTTTTAGAAAAGAATCGAAAACAGCTTCAAAATCTGTTTTTGATGACAGCAGCATTGATTTTTATTTTTGTTGCAACCTTTCGCTATGGAATAGGATACGATTATTTTAATTATGAAAATCTCTATGAACAGTTGGGACCATTATCGATCCAGCAGCTTGTTACAGATCATGTCGGGCGTGAGTTTATCGGCTATTCGATCTTCACCCACCTGTGCTGGGAACTGGGGCTAAGTTATCGGATGCTTCTGTTTGTGGTAAATATCATTTTAACAGCGATCGTGTTCTGGTTTCTCAAGCGATATTCTCCTCTACCATGGCTGGGTGCATATCTTTATCTGACGCTGCAGTTCTTTGCACATAGCATGAATCTGTTTCGTCAATCCATCGCAGCGACAATCTGCCTGCTGGCATTTCCTTTTTTAAAGAAACGCAAATTGATTTTCTTTGTTCTGGTGGTTCTGCTGGCTTCTGCTTTTCACATTTCGGCATTGTTTCTGCTTCCATTTTACTGGATTTTAAACTGGAAGGTTGATGGCAGAATCTACGGTGTGATTGCAGCGATTTCTCTCCCGATTTATCTGTTCAGCACACAGGCAGCACAGTTTTTGACCCATTATCTGTTTCAAAATTATGCCGGCTATATCGGTTCGCACTACTGGGCAGGTCTGGGAAAACGTTATGTGATCTTTCCAGCAATTTATTTTGCTGCAGTATGGTTTTTCCGAAAGAGATTGCTTAATCAGGATGAGAAAAATCGAATCCTGATTAATTCCTCGTTTTATGTGCTGATCTTGTATGTGTTCAGTACCCATCACATGATTCTCGAACGCTTTTCGATCTATCTTTTTATGTATGCAATGGTACTGCTTCCAAAGCTGGTCTGCACATTCTGCCAAACCAGCGAAGTAGAAAAAGCAGATAAAAAGCGGGCAAAATCAGTATCCAAACGGACAAAGAATACGCATAACCAGAAAAAGAAAGAAATAATTTTCTTGGCATCTGTTCTGGTAGTTACCATCAGTTTTGGCTATTTGATCTTTGCTTCCCAGCAGGGAACGAACGGATTTCATAAAGTTTATCCATATGTATCGGTGTGGACAGAGCAATGATTCCTTCGAAAATGCTTGTATCATGGGAAAAATTGTGCTAAAATGGATTCGGTTTATGCGGCCTTATGATGCCGAAAAAAGAGGACAACGTTTTCAGAAAAGGAGATTGAGTTATGTCAGGACATTCCAAGTGGAATAATATTAAACGTAAAAAAGAAAAAACAGACGCTCAGAAGGGTAAAATCTTTACCAAGATTGGTCGTGAAATGGCAGTAGCAGTTCGTGAAGGCGGACCAGACCCTCTCAACAACGGTAAACTTCGTGACTTGATTGCAAAAGCAAAAGCAAACAATGTTCCAAACGATAACATTGATCGTATCATCAAAAAAGCAGCTGGTGAAGGCGACAAGAATACCTATGTTGATATGGTATACGAAGGTTACGGACCAAGCGGTGTTGCAGTTATCGTTGAGGCACTGACTGATAACAAGAACAGAACTGCTGGTGATCTTCGTCACTATTTTGATAAATGCGGCGGAAACCTCGGTCAGACCGGATGCGTTTCTTTCATGTTCAGCGATAAGGGTGTTATCGTAATCGATAACGAAGATGACAAATATACCGAAGATCAGATCATGGAAGACTGCATGGAAGCAGGTGCTGAAGACTTTGAATTTGGCGATGGTGTCATCGAAATCTCTGCAACCAGCGATCCAAATGAATTCCGCGCAGTTCGTGAAGCTCTGGAAGCAAAAGGATATACCTTTGTAGAGGCAGATATCCAGAAAGTTCCTTCCACCTACACCAAGATTGATGATCCAGAACTCTGCGAAAAAATGCAGAAACTTCTGGATATGCTGGAAGACAATGATGACGTTCAGGAAGTTTACCACAACTGGGAAGCTCCAGAAGAAGAATAATGACAGAAAAAAGGTATCCCAATTGGGATACCTTTTTTATTTAAATATCATCGTCTTCCTCATCAACATCATTTTTTGTTCCAGAAGCTTTCCAGGATGGTTTCAGGATACGGATAATCTCCAGTATGATTAAAATGGAGATGCCAACCACAACGATGTAGATGATCCGATCATCGTTTTCTTGCGCTTGAGCTGGAGCGGAGGGCTGTTCTTCTGTCGTGATTTCACCAGATTCTGAGGAACCTATGGTTTGCTCCTCATAAACAATCTCTGCCGAAACCGAATTGTCAGTGCTGACAATTTCCGAATCCGTATTGTCGGATTCGGAAGAAGTTGCCGGCGGTTCAATTCCCATCTGCTGCATGACCTGCTCAAAGGCAGCTTTATCTTCTGGGGAAAAGCTGAAATAATAGTAGTTGGTTGTGTAGCTGGTGGATGTGCTGGAATTGTTGGAATCGCTTGTAGTGGTGCTGGTACTGGAAGAATGTTCAATAGAGGAAGAGGTGCTTCCGGAAGATGACTTGCTTCCAGAACTGCTGGAGGAAGTTGTCTTGGAAGAAGTTGAACTTTTAGAAGAGGATGTTTCTTTGTCTTTTTCTCCATAAAAAATATTTTCCTCTTCGCCACTTGGGAGATCGGCGCCCCCATCAGGATTGAGCGGTAGGTCTTCTCCAGTACAGGTAACTTTTCGAATCATGGCACTGTAAGGAGTAACAATATCTGTAGAACCGGTTATTCCATTTGGGGATCGGGTTTGAATTTGAGAAAATTGCTTGATTTGAATTTTTAAATAGCGGCATGAAGGGGAAAGAGAAGCATGAAAGGTTTCATCAAATAAAAAGTCGGAAGTGGAATTTACATAACGACCAGTATAGGTTCTTTCATAATCAACTTCTTGGAAAGAAATACCATCAGATGATTCCATGATTTTAAGTCCATAGATCACAAGTTCAGGTTTTGGAACGACAGGTTCATCGGAGACTAGAATTTTTTGCTGCAATGAGTCAAAAAAGAGAGGATAATAGTTACCGTTGCTCAGACAATAGACAGAGTCATCTGTTTCATCCAGCCAGAGGGGCAGGATGTGATATTCTTCTCCTTCGGGAGGAAGGACGTTGTATTCCAGCTTTCCGTCAGGATATTCCACAACAAAGGAAGCATAAGAACGATAGAGTGAAACGCTGACCTCTTCCACACCCTGAACAGCGTAGATAACTTCACCTGGGGAAGTGAGATCTGAGACGCTCAAAGCGGTAGTATCTTCCATTGCAGGAAAGTCGACCTCGGCAAGATGAGAAGAGGCAGAACTGAGGTTATATGTTTCACGCAGGGAGTTGGATTCGTCAGAAGAGCAGGAATCGGTAAATGAATCGGCACAAACAGGAAAAGAAAGAAGAAAAGACAGAAAGCAGCAGATGAACAGACGAAAGAACGATTTCAAGGCAAAACTTCTCCTTTGCTGGAATATTTTGGTAATCTCATTGTATCAGAGAAAGAAGAGAAGTTCGACATTTTTTGACAAATATTGTAAGTACTTATAAATTTTATATCTAAAAATAGTGCAAAAATTAATCGGCTGTCAGTTAACCTAACAGCCGATTAATCATTTGCAGCATCGCTTCTTTTCCTTCTGGGAGGAATCCTTGAATGGTATAACGGTCCATAACGGTAGTGTCCATAAAGAAGCAATCCGTCAGGGTCAGAGATTCCAGAAGCATCCTTTCCTCGAACAGGATTTGATAGCTGGTCATAGGGGTAAATTCTCCCCGTTTAATCATTTTTTCCAATGGGGTGTTTTCCCAGACTTTTAATTTTAGCGCCCAAATGCATTTTGGATGCAGGCGGTTGAGCAGACGGGCAGTTTCCAGAGCATGAAGGTTGCGGTAGTCTTTTCCGCCAAGCCCCAGAATAATGGTGATATAGTATCCGATGCCGGCATCATCAAGCTTTTTGAAAGCCTGGATCATATCAAAGGAGGAAACACCTTTGTTCATCATTAGAAGAATAGGATCGCTGCCGGATTCTACACCGATGTGAAGATCGCAGATCCCCATTTCCCGCAGTTTTTTGAGTTCTTCCGGTGTTTTGCGCAGGACATCATCAATGCGGGCATACATCGAAAATTCGCGTATATTTGGCATAAAGGTGTGGGTCATTTCGATGATCTTGGATAACTGCTCAAAGCTTAAGACAAATGCATTTTCTCCTAAGAAAAACAATCGTGTTTTTTCTGGCTCCAGACGTCCTAACATGCGCAGATTCCATTCAATTTTGGACATAGGGTGAATCTGGAACTTGTCCTTTGCGAAGTCGCAGAATTTGCATTTTCCCCAGCTGCATCCCAAAGCAACTTCCAGACAGGCGCTGCTGTCTTCCTGCGGTGGTCGGTAAATTTCTTCGTGAGTGTAAATCGAAGCATAAATTTCTTCTCGGGTCATGGTATTCCTCCTTTCAATTCTTCTGACTTCAGTATAACACGAAAAACAGAAAAAGAAAACGATTTTAGAATGGTTATTCCTCTGAAAGGAGACCATTTCGCTTTGGAAAAAATGCCAAAGAGCTGAGAGATTTTGCAAAATAATTGACATGTCAACCAAAATCGATGAGAGATAGTTGACATGTCAATTATTGTCTGTTATGATCTTTTACGAAAAAAATGGAGATAAAGGCAGGAATGATTTTGGTAGACAATCTTTTCAGCAAATATCTTTCTTCCCTCTATCGGGAAGAGCGCAAATATCTAAATCGAATGCTGAAAAGCCGCGGGATGGGCTCAGCGGCAGTACGATTTATGATGTATATTTATCACAATCAGGGGAGCAACCAGAAAAAGGTTTGTACCGAGATGGGAATTGATGAAGGGCTTGGTACAAGAGTGATGAAAAAACTGGAAAGTGAGCAGATGATTGTACGAAGTGTAGATCCTCAGGATGCACGTTCCCATATCCTGGAAGTAACGGACAAAGGCGAAAGCTTTGTTGTGGAGTGCAAACAGATGCAGGCAGCATTCTGGGAAAATGTAACACAATCCATGCAGAGAAAAGAAAAAGAGGAATTACTCTTTATTCTGGAAAGATTATCGGATCAGGCGATTGCGTTTAACAATCGGGAAAAGGAGAGAAAATAGGATGGAAAACAAACAGGGAAATATCCTCGGAACGCAGCCAATCGGGCAGCTTCTGTTAAAATTTGCGGTACCAAGCATCATTGCCATGCAGGTCAGCGCCTTATACAATATCGTAGACCAGATTTTTATTGGACACAGTGTAGGGGTTTTGGGAAATGCGGCAACCAATGTTGCCTTTCCTTTGAGTACAGTATGTGTGGCTCTTTGTCTGCTGTTTGGTGTAGGCGGTGCAGCCAATTTTAATCTTTGCATGGGTGCAGGAGATAAAGAACGCGCAAGACATTTTGTGGGAAATGCAGTAGCACTTTTGCTGCTCAGCGGTATTCTGTTGAGTTTATTTTCTTTTATATTACTGGAACCAATGATGCGATTTTTTGGCGCAACACCGGATGTTTTGGGGTATGCGCTGGAATATACCGGCATTACCCTGTGGGGATTTCCATTTTTGATTATTGCTAACGGTGGTGCAAACCTTGTTCGAGCAGATGGCAGCCCGAAATATTCGATGATGTGTATGCTGGTTGGTGCTATCATTAATACTGTTTTGGACCCGTTGTTCATTTTTGGATTTGACATGGGAATGAAAGGTGCTGCTTGGGCAACAGTAATCGGACAGGTTGTTTCGGGGTTGATGGTAATTGTATACTTAAGCCACATGAAAACGGTGAAGCTTTCGCTGAGCGATCTGAAACTGTCAGGAAAAAGAGTGGTTCAGATTACATCGCTTGGTCTGGCAGGATGCTTTAACCAGCTGGCAATGATGGTGGTTCAGATTACCATGAACAATACCCTTACTTACTATGGCGGAAAATCTGCTTATGGAAGCGAAATTCCATTGGCATGTGCAGGAATTATCGCTAAGGTAAACATGATTTATTTCTCCATCATCATTGGTATTTCGCAGGGATTACAGCCGATTGTCAGCTTTAACTATGGAGCAAGAAAATATGGCCGCGTACACGATACCTATCGTCTTGCCTTAATTTCTGCAACAGTTGTTTCTACATTAGCATTTTTATGCTTCCAACTCTTCCCACGACAGATTACTTCTTTGTTTGGACAGGGAAGCGAGGAGTACTTCCGCTTTGCAGAAAACTATTTCAGAACCTTCCTTTTCTTTACCTTCCTCAATGGAATCCAGCCGATTACATCCAATTTCTTTACTGCAATCGGAAAGGCTACCAGAGGTGCGGTTCTGGCTTTGACTCGTCAGATCATCTTTTTGCTGCCATTGATCTTGATTCTGCCGATGCTGATTGGAATCGATGGTGTTATGTATGCAGGACCAGTAGCTGACTTTGCCGCAGCGGTGCTGGCTTTTGTCATGGGATTTATTTCACTCAAACAGCTGAGAAAAATGGAAGCTGAAACTAACTTGCTAGAGGAATAAATTTGCCAAAAGCACAGGAAACGGATGTTTTATTGACATTGATGATAGAATAACGTACAATAGATGGCAGGGAGACGGAATGTCTACCCTGCTTTTCTGTTATGTGTAATAAAAAATGATAAGGAGGAATAAATATGGATTTTTTGGCAGCGATGGAGTCGATTGGAGTAGACTCACAGACTGTGTTAAGACGTTTTTCTGGAATGGAGATGCTTTGGAAAAAGTTTGTCTTTCGTTTTCCAGAGGACCCTACCTATTCCTCTTTGGAACAGGCCGTCCTCAAGCAAGAGAATGAAGAAATTGAGCGACAGGCTCATGCTTTGAAAGGAGTAGCAGCCAATTTGGGATTTGACCAATTGAGTCAGCACGCCAATCAGATTGTACAGTTGGTACGTCAGCGTCCGGAAGGATACCGGGATATGATAAAACAAGAGTGGGAACAGTTAAAAGCAGTTTATCAAAAGGTTTTGGAAGCGATTAACTGCTGTAAACAATAGGGGAACCGTATGAAAAAACAAAATAACAAAAAAATCCTGATTGTGGATGATTTTGAACTTAATCGTGCGATTTTGTGTGAGATGTTTTGCCGAGATTATGAAGTAATCGAGGCAGAAGGTGGGAGACAGGCAATCGAAATCCTGAAAAAGGAAGGGACAAACATCAAAGCATTACTGTTAGACATTGTAATGCCAGACATTGATGGATTTGGTGTGCTTGATTTTCTTTCGGAACAGAATATGATCGAAAAACTGCCTGTTTTTCTGATTACAGCAGAAACTGCGGTTGATACGATTATGCGTGGATTTGAAAAAGGTGTTGTCGATGTTATCAATAAACCGATTAATGATCCTGCTATTATCTGCAAACGTGTTTATAACGCGATTGAGCTGTATCAAAAGAGAAGTAATCTGGAGTGTCTGGTAGAAGAGCAGGTACAAACAATCCGCAAGCAGAATGAAAATTTACAGACAACCAAAACATCCATCATCGATATGCTCAGCTCGGTAATCGAATTTCGCAGCGGTGAGTCTGGAGAACATGTTCGTAGAATTAGAAAAGCGACAAAAATTTTGCTGGAAAACATGGCGGAAATCTGTCCGGAATATAATCTGAGTGAAGAGTGGATTATACTTGTTTCCGGAGCAGCCACCATGCATGATATTGGAAAGGTTTCGGTACCTGACTATATTCTGAATAAGCCAGGAAGACTGACCAAAGAAGAATTTGATGAGATGAAGAAACATACCATTTACGGAAGTGATATGTTGAAGTCCATCCCATTCTTTACGGAAGATCCAATTTTTCAGCATGCCTACGAAATCTGTCGCCATCATCATGAGCGTTGGGATGGAAAAGGCTATCCGGATGGCTTAAAGGGAGATGAAATTCCATTAAGCGCTCAGGTAGTTTCTTTGGCAGATGTTTATGATGCTCTGGTCAGCGATCGTGTTTACCGAAAAGCACTCAGTCATGAAAAGGCACTTTCCATGATTGCAAATGGAGAATGCGGAGCCTTTAATCCACAGCTTCTGGAAAGCTTTTTTGCAGTAGCGGATATCTTGCACGAGCAATTATATGCACATTCTGAAGTGCAGGAAGAGGAAGATATCATCAAAGAAAAACCGGTGATGAGTGCCATTAAGCCACAGGAGGAATCAAATTTATCGGTTCGTACCCTGCAGCTTTTGGAAAGAGAGAGAAAAAGATATCGCTGTCTTTCCCAGATGTCAGGAGAAATCCTGTTCGATTATGATCGAGAAACCGATACCATTGAATACACAGATCGTTACTGTGAAATTTTTGGTGGAACAAATGTTGTTCTGCATGCAGCGGATGCAATGAAAAAATCCGAACATATCGATGATACAGACCGTCGACGCATTTATGCTGAATTGGAAAAACTCTCTCCAGAGAATCCAACTCTTCGATCAGAAGTAAAGCTGATGACAAAGTATGGTTCTGAAGAGTGGTTTGAAATTGTCCTGAAAGCTATTTTTGATGAAAAAGAAGAATATTGCGATTATATCGGGAAAATTACCAATATTAACCGTCTCAAATCAGAATCACTGCATTGGAAAAAACAAGCTTTTCAGGATTATTTAACCGGATTATACAATCGACCAGCTTTGGAAGATTGGATGGAGCGCCAGATTTTGCAAAAACCAGATGCTCCGTTTGGCTTGATGATCTTGGATATCGACTACTTTAAAAAGGTAAACGATACCGGACATGAAAACGGAGATCAACTGTTAAAAGATACTTCTAGTTTTCTGCTGCATCATCTTCGTTCCAGTGATGTTGTTGCACGAATTGGTGGAGATGAGTTTGCGGTTATTATGCAGGGAGTTTGTTCAGAAGAAATTTTAAACTGCAAGGCAGTTCAAATTCAGAACGACTTTACATCTGAATTTAGTGCAAAGTATAACGCAAATCTATCTTTATCAGTTGGTGCTGCCTGCTATCCGGAACAAGGTGCGACCTATCATGAATTGATGATGAAAGCAGATCAGGTTCTTCTTCAGGCAAAACAAAATCGAGAGCCTCGCTAAGTTTTTAATAAATAGTAAAAGGGGAATTTTGCAGATAGCAAAATTCCCCTTTTTTCTACAAAAAGGATACATGAAATTATAGGCAGGACCTGGAATTTACAGAAAAATAATTGAATCACGGTTAGAAATAGAGTATAATTAAAAAGATAAACCAAACAGAGAGGAGAGAATGATTTATGGCAGAATATATTATCTCGACCGATACTTCCTGTGATTTTCCACTGGAATATGTGAAACAGCACCAGCTTCCGTTGGTAACCCTGTTTTATAGTATAGATGGTGTGACCGGAGAAAATGGTTGCCCGAGTTCAGATGTATTAAAAAACTTTTATGATAAAATGCGTGCTGGTTCTATGACCAAAACACAGCAGGCAAGCATTGAGGATACAGAAAAAGTCTTCCGCGAGATTTTGAAGGAAGGAAAAGATATCCTTCATATCGCTTTTTCTTCTGGATTGAGCGGTACTGCCAATGCAGCCAGACTGGCAGCAGAAAATATGATGGAGGAGTTTCCAGGACGCAAGATCATTGTGATTGATTCTCTGTGTGCTTCTCTGGGACAGGGATTGCTGGTAGACTATGCGCTCAAATTGCAGCAGCAGGGAAAAACCATGGAAGAGACTGCAAAGTGGCTGGAAGATCACATCCAGAACATCTGTCACCTGTTTACTGTTGAGGATTTAAAATATCTTCAGCGCGGCGGAAGAATTTCCAAAACCACTGCTCTGGTTGGAACCATGATTGGCATTAAGCCGGTTCTTCATGTTGATCCAGAAGGAAAACTGGTTTCTATTTCAAAGGTTCGTGGAAGAAAACAGTCCATTCAGGCACTTGTCAACAAAATGGAAGATAATATCGGAAAATATCGCGATGAAAAGCAGCCGATTTTCATCAGCCATGGTGACTGCATCGAAGATGCGAACTATCTGGCAGAGCTGGTCAAAGAGCGTTTTGGCTATGATGAGTTCTTGATCAATGATGTTGGTCCTACTATCGGAGCGCATTCCGGACCGGGTACACTGGCACTCTTCTTTATGGGTGAAACCCGTTAAGTGATATCATAAAACGATTCGTCATTTTTTTCATGGAAATAATGTCCGAATCTTACAATCTAAAAATGTGCAATAGGGAAAAGATGTAACCTAGGTTACATCTTTTTCTTGCTTTTAGGGAACTTTTCCGGTAAGATAAACAATGTGATATCGTTTTGAAAAACATTTTGGGGGTTAATTGAGATGGAAAACTTTGTTATCACAACAGAAAATGCAGCAGACTTGCCGGAAAGTTTTATTAAGGAAAATGAAATCGGTGTTTTGTCCCTTTATTATACGATTGATGGTGTTACCTATGGACCAGATCATGAGGAAGAGATGCCTGCGAAGACATTTTACCAGCAGATGAGAAATGGTTCCATGCCAAAGACACAGCAGGTAAATCCGAATCAGGCAATCCGTCGTTTTCGTGAGATTCTGAAGCAGGGAAAGGATATTCTGCACATCTCGCTGACCTCGGCAGTAAGTGGAAGTTATAACAGTGCCTGCATGGCAGCAGAAGAATTGCGGGAAGAATTTCCGGAAAGAACCATCACCGTAATTGATACACTGGTGGGAACTCTGGCACAGGGCATGATCGTAGATAAAAGCGTTCAGATGAAAAAGGCAGGAAAAAGCCTTCAGGAAATTACATCCTGGATTAAGGAAAATATTCCACACTTTTGCCTGTATGCAACAGTAGATGATCTTAAGCATCTTTATCGTGGTGGACGTGTTTCCAAGACCACAGCGTTCTTGGGAACAGCAATTGGAATCAAGCCAATTTTAAAGCTTAATGAGGAAGGAAATCTGGTTCCAATCGCAAAGGTTCGTGGTAGAAAACAGTCTATCCAGACACTGGTAAAATATATGGAAGAACATGTTGGCAGCTTCTTGAAGGAAAATGACACCATCTATATCAGCCATGGTGACTGTGAAGAGGATGCAAAATACCTTGCAGAATTGGTAAAAGAAAAGTTTGGCATTATGAAGTCGATGATTAACCACATCGGTCCGGTCATCGGTGCTCATGCAGGTCCGGGTGCTTTGGCTCTTTCATTTATGGGAGAAAATAAGTAATATTAAAAGAAACAGCCAGATAAAAGCCTAAAAATGACTGATATTTCGATAAAACGGATAAATTTGAACTAATTTAAAGAAAATTCATAAAAAACTCTTGCAAAAGATGTATGACACATGTATAATGAAAGAGCAGATAAAAAAGAAATCCGTGGAAGGGAGGAAAGGTCTGTGGACGATTGCAGTAGAAGTACGATCAAAAACAAAAGCGATTTCTGTTATGATGGACAGCTGTACCCACAGCGTTTTTCCTCTTATGCCAGAGGATAGTATTTTTTGTGGGTTTGTTTTTCTTGTGCCATAATGATAGAAATCGCCGCACCACCATTTTGGTAGTGCGGTTTTGTTTTGCTGTACTTTACTGTCCCCTAAAAAATGACAGTAAGGAGGCGCTGAACATGATGAAAAACATGGTTTTGGCAACAAATTTTGGAAAAGCAAACGAAATGAACCTGTGCGAAAAAGAGATGGGATTCCTGGTTAAGGATAAAGACTACCAGACCATCAGTGACCGTCTGAGCGAAATGGAACCAATGGAAGCATCCCGTTGGTTGGCAATGCAGGATGACCATCTCCGTTTTTCGGTAGCCTGCCTGATGGCTCCGGAAAAAGCAAAAAAAATCTGTGAATGTGAAAATCAGGCTGCAGAAACCGGCTATCTGAAAACTGGCGTATTTTCTCTGGCAAAGAGCAGAATTTTCTGGCTGATGGCATTGATGATTTCCGGAATGATTACCGGAACGATTCTTGCACGTTATGAAAGTGCATTTGCAGCAGTTCCAATGCTGGTTACCTTTATTCCGATGCTCACTGATACTGGCGGAAATGCAGGTTCCCAGAGCAGCACAATGGTTATCCGTGCAATGGCAATGGGCGAAATCAATATTCGCAATCTTCTTTTTGTTTTGTGGAAAGAAATCCGCGTTGGTGTTCTGGCTGGAGCAGGTCTTGGAGCAGTTAACTTCTTTAGACTGCTGCTGACAACCCCACATTCGGCAGAAATTGCACTCACTGTTTCTTTGGCAATGTTTGTAACTGTAGTTGCAGCAAAAGCAGTTGGCGCTGTTTTGCCGCTGATTGCTGGAATGATGCGCTGCGATCCTGCTATTATGGCAGCACCGCTGATTACTACCGTTGTGGACGCATTTGCTCTGATTATGTATTTTAAAATTGCTCAGTTGATTCTGGGTTTATAACCTTAAAAAGGAAGCACCATATTCAAATGGTGCTTCCTTTTTTGATGTTGCAATGTTATCATAACACAAAGGAGGGAATGTTAGCATGATAGGTTTAAAGAGGGGAACAGTAACATTATATCCCCATCAAACAGAATGGGATGAGCAAGCCAGATGTACTATTGAGCAGTTGAAAGAATTCTTTGGTGAACTTGCAGTGGATATCCAGCATGTAGGAAGTACATCCATTCCTAATATTGCTGCAAAACCAATTCTGGATTTTGCAGTTGGGATCTATGACTTCAAGGAATTGGAACAGCTAGTTCCAAAACTGGAGAAGGAAGGGATTATTTATCGCCCGTCCGATGATCGGGAAGGACATCGGCTTTTTGTGATGGGAAATTTTGACAGAGATACACGAACACATCACATTCATGTGGTGGAATATCAGGGAAAAGAGTGGCAGCAGCAGATTTTTTTCCGGGATTATTTGAAAGAACACCCGCAAGCAGCAAAAGAGTATGAAACACTCAAAGTTAAATTGCAGAAACAATATCCTCTGGACCGAAATGCCTATACGGAAGGAAAGGCGGATTTTATTCAACAGATTCTACACAAAATGAGAATAAATGAGAAAGAAAATCAAATAAAATAATAAAAAATAACCTGTGAAAAGATTGTCAATCAATGGCCGTTGTGCTATAATACACTAGCCAAAGGAGACAATCTTTGTCATAATTTGTCTGGATTTTGGAGAGAAAAAGGACTGCGGTCTAAATTTAATTTTATTTGATTTTAATTCATACCAATGACTGCAATGATAAAATAATCCAGACAATAATCTCCATTGGAAAGCGGATACCAACATGTCTAAAAAGCTGTACCCCGAATCGGTACAGCTTTTTTAAACGAAAAGAGAGGAAGTGGAATGTCAGAAAAATTTTTCTATCACCTCTTATGATGACCGTTTGATTGCTTGAATGGAAAGAAACAATCAAAATCAATCATGATACCTGTGACGATTCTGTTAATAAAAGATGGAATAGAGGGAAAGAATGGGATTTTGTCAAAGTGCATGAGGATAAATTAAAAATATTGTTGATTATTTTTGATTGAAAATGATTGAAAGTGATTGATTTTTCTGGAACGTGGTGTTATAATCAAGCTAACAAAAAACGAAGGAGTGAAAAAATGCTTGCGGAAGAGCGTCTGCGGACCATATTGGAAATACTGGAAGTAAGAAAAGCGGTGAGTGTTGCCCAGCTGTGCCAGCAGACGGGAGCTTCGGAAGCAACCATCCGAAGGGATTTGAACGAATTGAGCCGCCAGGGTAAGATCAATAAGGTTCATGGCGGAGCAATGCTTCCTGAAGGAGAATTTGAAAGTCAGGAACAGGATGTTCATACCAAGGAAGGAATTCAGGTAGAGCAAAAGGAACGGATCGCCCGCTATGCGGCAAAGCAGGTATGCGATGACGATTTTGTTTTTATCGACGCGGGAACCACGACATTAAAGATGGTGGACTTTTTAAACGGAAGTAAGGCAACCTTTGTTACCACGGGGATTGAATGTGCCAGAAGGCTTGCGGAAAAAGGACTTCGTGTCTACGTTCCGGGAGGATTGTTAAAACCAAGCACACAGGCTTTGGTTGGGGCATCTGCACTGGAGTCGATGAGCCGGTATAATTTCACCAAAGCATTTGTGGGAACCAATGGAATCAGCGTCCGACAGGGATTCACCACACCGGATACCGAGGAAGCGTCGGTAAAGTCGCTTGCAATTGAGCGTTCCTATCAGAGCTTTATCCTGGCTGATTCCAGCAAGTTTGGCAAAGTTGCTGCGGTGACCATTGCTTCCCTAGATAAGGCGTGTATCCTGACCGACATGCTTCCGGATAAACTCTATTCGAGATATACAGTAATCAAAGAGGTGGATTCGTTTGATCTATACAGTGACATTTAATCCGGCAATCGATTATGTAGTCCGGATGGATCGGTTTAACAAGGGTGAGGTAAATCGAACCCAGAGCGAGGAAATCCAGTTTGGCGGTAAAGGAATTAATGTTTCCACCGTTCTGACAAACCTTGGTGTAAAAAGCTGTGCACTGGGCTTTCTGGCTGGTTTTACCGGAAAAGCAATTGAAGATGGACTGAAAAAGATTGGGGTAGAAACCGATTTTATTCATTTGGGAAACGGGATGACCCGAATCAATGTAAAACTCAAAGCGGACTGCGAAAGTGAAATTAACGGTCAGGGACCGGAAATTTCGCAGCAGGCGCTCGATCAGCTTTTTGAAAAGCTGGATTGCTTAAAACCGGGGGATATTCTTGTTTTGGCAGGAAGTATTCCAAAAAGTCTTCCAAGTGATATTTATGAGAAAATCATGCAGCGCATGGAAGGCAGAGAAATTATGGTGGTAGTGGATGCCACAAAAGATCTGTTATGCAATGTCTTAAAATATAAACCGTTTCTGATTAAACCAAACCATATTGAGTTGGGCGAAATCTTTGGCAGAACCCTTGCAAATGATGACGAGATCAGGGAATGTGCACAGCAGCTTCAGCAGAGAGGCGCACGCAATGTACTGGTTTCGATGGCTGGAGATGGCGCAATTCTTTTGGATGAAAACGGAGAGTTTCACAAGATTCAGGCACCAAAAGGCAAGGTCAAAAATTCAGTTGGTGCAGGAGATTCGATGGTAGCGGGATTCTTGACCGGCTATCTGGAAAGCAAAGATTATGGTATGGCATTAAAGATGGGAACGGCAACCGGCAGTGCAACCGCATTTGCGGATGGACTGGCAACCAGAGAAGAAGCAATGGCTTTACTTCAGACATTGTGCTAAAAATGGAAGGGGATAATTATGAGGATCATCGACCTGATTACAAAAGATCGTATTCTGTTGGGCGCATCGGCAGCAGATAAACAGGATGCAATCGAAAAAATGGTAGAGCTTCAGGCAAAGAGCGGAAACCTGAGCGACAAAGAAGTTTATAAGCAGGCAATTCTGGCAAGAGAAGCGATGAGCAGCACAGCAATCGAAGCTGGTATTGCTGTTCCACATGCAAAATCTGAAACAGTAACAGCACCTTCCCTTTGTGCTATGACCCTCAAAGAAGGTGTTGATTACGGTGCAATGGACGGTCAGCCATCTGACCTGTTCTTTATGATTGCAGCTCCATTAAATGGCGATCTCCATCTGGAGATTCTGTCCCATCTGATGGTACTGCTGATGGACCCACAGTTCTTAGCAGCACTGCGTGGTGCAAAGGATGAAGCAGAATTTATCTCGGTAATTGACCGTTTTGAAACTGAAAAATACGGAGCTGCACAGGAAACAAAACCACAGAAGAGTGGTTATCAGGTTCTTGCAGTTACAGCTTGCCCAACCGGTATCGCACATACCTACATGGCAGCAGAAGCCCTGGAAAAAGCTGGCAAGGAAATGGGAATCAGCATCAAAGTTGAGACTAACGGCAGCGGTGGCGTGAAAAACAAACTGACCGATGAAGAAATTCAGAATGCAGATGGTATCATCGTTGCAGCAGATAAAAACGTAGAGACAGCACGTTTTGCAGGTAAGAAAGTTCTGTTTGTACCAGTTTCCGATGGTATTCACAAAGCAGAACAGTTGATCGAACAGATCGAAAGAGGAAACGCTCCTGTTTATGAGCACAAAGGCTCCGCAGAAGATGTTGTTGTATCGAAAAATGAAAAAGAAAGCATCGGCAGACAGTTCTACAAACACCTGATGAACGGTGTCAGCCACATGCTCCCATTCGTTATCGGCGGCGGTATCCTGATTGCAATCGCATTCCTGCTGGATGATTACTCCATCGATCCTGCAAACTTTGGTATGAATACTCCACTGGCTTCCTTCTTCAAGACAGTCGGCGGTGTTGCGTTTGACTTCATGCTCCCTGTTCTGGCAGGTTATATCGCATACAGCATTGCAGACCGTCCAGGTCTGGCAGTTGGTTTTGTTGGCGGTTACCTTGCAAAAGTTGGTAACTCGTTTGCAAACATTACCGGAGATGGCGCTGTTTCAGGCGGATTTTTGGCAGCATTGCTTGCTGGTTTCGTTGCAGGTTATCTGGTACTGCTGCTGCAGAAGATTGCAAGCAAGCTTCCAGACAGTATGGACGGTATCAAACCAGTTCTGATCTACCCACTGTTCGGCGTATTCTTTATTGGTGTATTCATGTATGCAGTAAACCCGGCAATGGCTGCAATCAATACCGGAATTATCAACCTGCTTAACTCGATGGGCGGCAGCAGTAAGATTCTGCTTGGTGCAATCGTAGCAGGTATGATGAGTATTGATATGGGTGGTCCATTCAATAAAGCAGCGTATGTATTTGGTACTGCTTCCATCGCAAGTGGTAACTATGATGTTATGGCGGCTGTTATGATCGGCGGTATGATTCCTCCTCTGGCAATCGCTCTGGCAACTACCTTCTTCAAAAAGAAATTTACTGCGGATGAACGCAAGTCCGGTGTCGTAAACTATATTATGGGTCTGTGCTTCATCACAGAAGGCGCAATTCCATTTGCAGCATCTGACCCGCTGCGCGTTATCCCATCCTGCGTTATCGGTTCTGCAGTAGCAGGCGGACTCAGCATGATGTTTGGCTGTACTCTGCGTGCACCACACGGTGGTATCTTTGTATTCCCGGTTGTAGGAAATGTTGTAGGTTATTTGATCGCTCTGGCAGCAGGTGCTGTAGTTGGTATGCTGATGCTGGGCATCCTCAAGAAAAATAAAACAGAAGCAAAATAGTTGATGATTATATCAGATTAAGAAAGGAAGAATTTTATGGTATCCGCTAAAACAACAATCGTAAATCCTATGGGAATGCACATGCGTCCAGCACAGCTCTTTATTAAAGAGGTTACACCCTTCGGCTGTGACGTTACAATCAATGTAAACGGAAAAGATATCAATGCAAAGAGCATTATGAACCTGATGGCAGCATGCATCAAGCAGGGCAGTGAAATCGAAATTAAATGCAGCGGCGATAACGAAGAAGCTTGCCTGAAAGCAGCTGTCGCTCTGGTTGAATCCGGTCTGGGAGAATAATTCCCGGCTATCTGACAAGAAAGGAGCATATGGAAGATGTTAAAGGGAGTTGGTGCATCCTCCGGCATTGGAATTGGAACAATCGTTTGTATCCGTGAAGAATCTCTGGATTATTCCAAAGTGGTATTTCAGGGAGAAGCGGAAGAAAAGGCACGCTTAAAAGAAGCGGTAGATACTTTTTGCAAAGTGACACAGGAGATGGCAGAGGATATTCGCCAGAGAGTCGGCGAAAAAGAATCGGAAATCCTCAGCGGTCAGATCATGATGCTCAGTGACCCGTTTATGACCGGTCAGATGGAAGAAATGATCGCTTCCGGAAGCTGTGCAGAAGCTGCTCTGGACTCTGTGTGCCAGATGTATATCGAGATGTTTTCCAATGTCGATGATGAACTGATGAGACAGCGTGCAACCGATATCCGCGACATCCGTACCCGTATGCTCCGTCTTCTGCTGGGTGTTTCCAGCGTTGACATTGCATCGGTTCCAGCAGGAACTGTGCTGGCAGCAAAGGATCTGACCCCTTCGATGACTGTTGGTTTGAAAAAGGAAAACATCAGTGCTATCCTTACTGAAATTGGTGGAAAGACCAGCCATTCTGCGATTCTTGCCCGCGCTTTGGAAATTCCAGCAGTACTTGGAATTCCTCAGGTACTCGATCAGGTAAGCGACGGACAGCAGGCAATCGTAGATGGAGAAAGTGGAGAGGTAATCCTTTCTCCGGATGAGGATACCTTAAAGCGATATACAGCACAGTGGAAAGAGCAGCAAGAACAGAAAGCAATGCTTTCCGTTTACCGTGACCGTAAAACTCAGGATGCAGACGGCAGAAATTATGAGCTTTATTCCAATATCGGAAGTGTAGCGGAAGCTCAGATTGCGCTGGAAAACGGTGCAGAAGGAATCGGTCTGTTCAGAACCGAGTTCCTCTTCATGGACCGCACCGCAATGCCGACTGAACAGGAACAGTACGAAGCATATAAGGCAGTATCTGACATCATGCAGGGAAAAGAGGTTATTATCCGTACTTTGGATGTTGGCGGAGACAAAGAGATTTCTTATCTCAAGATGGAATCCGAACAGAACCCATTCCTTGGATGGCGTGCAATCCGTTACTGTCTGGAAGAAAGTGATCTGTTTAAAGTTCAGCTTCGTGCACTGCTTCGTGCTGGTGCTGAACACAAGAACATCAAGATCATGCTGCCATTGGTAACTGGTGTACAAGAAATCCGCGCAGCAAAACAGCTGTTGGAAGAATGCAAACAGGAACTTGCAGCACAGGGTATTGCATATGATGATAATATCCAGGTTGGCATTATGATTGAAACACCAGCTGCTGCCCTGATTGCAGATCTGCTTGCAAAGGAAGCTGCATTTTTCAGCATTGGTACAAACGATCTGACCCAGTATACTCTTGCAGTTGACCGCGGCAACGCAAAGGTGGAAAATCTGTACACAACTTTGCATCCGGCAGTGCTTCGCAGCATCCGTTCGATTATTCGTGCGGCAAAAGAAGCAAAGATTCCAGTTGGTATGTGCGGAGAAGCTGCTGCTGATCCGGCACTGATTCCGCTGCTCTTAGAATTTGGTCTGGATGAGATGAGCGTCAGCGCTTCTTCGATTCTCAAGACCAGAAAGATTATATCCCAGTGGTCTCAGAAGGAAACCGCCGAAGTAGAACAGAAGGCAATGCAGCTGGACGAACCGCAGGCAGTGGAAGAATATCTTCTGAGTGTCTGCAAACGATAATTTGATTTTCTCGAAAACGTTTGAATAAAAACCTTTTTCTCTCCCTTTATGCAAAAAAGCGAAGCCATTTGGCTTCGCTTTTTGCTTTATCATAAGATTTTTTAACTATTTTTCCTCTGAAACAGGATTTTCAAGCAGTCCCATCGCAATCTGTTCTGCGGTAATTGGCAGGGTTGTGAAGGTAAGTCCTGTTGCATGGCGGATTGCGCTTGCAATTGCAGGGGATGGAGTATTGATAACCAGCTCACCGATGGATTTTGCACCGAATGGACCAGTTGGTTCATAGCTGCTTTCGAAGGCAACCCGAATATTTGGAATTTCCAGACGGGTTGGAATCTTGTACTGAAGGAAGGAATTGTTGATCATCTTTCCGTCTTCATTATACTGAATATCTTCATACAGAGCCATACCGATACCCTGTGCAATACCACCCTCAGTCTGAACTCTTGCAAGGTTTTTATTGATGACAGTACCGCAGTCAACAACGGCAACATAGTCCATCAGGTTGACCTTTCCGGTCTGAGGGTCAATATCCACCTCTGCCATACCAACCATGAACGGCGGAGGAGAGATTGGAGAGGAGTGCGATTCATGCACCGAGAGAAGCTGACGGGAACCATTGCAGGTGATATAACCGATTTCACGCAGTGAAATGGATTTACCGCTGCCCGGTACCAATACCTGTTTGCCGTCAAATTCTGCTTCTTCTGCCGGTACCCCCAGAATATCAGCGCCTGCTTCCAGAATCTGGGCACGCAGTTTTTCTGCAGTTTTAACTACTGCACCGCCGGTAACATAGGTGGTTGCGGAAGCATAGGAACCGGTATCGTAAGGGGATTGGTCGGTATCAACACCCTGAACAGCAATGTTTGCAATGTCACAGTCGAGGATGTCTGCTGCCATCTGGGCAAGGATGGTATCACATCCGGTACCCATATCAGTACAGCCGACCAGCAGAGTGTAGAAGCCATCATCATTTAAGCGCAGTTCTACTGCCGCAATATCGACATGAGAGATACCGCTTCCCTGCATAGCAAGGGCAACACCGACACCGTGAAGATGTCCGTTTGGAAGGGTGCGGACAGCAGCTTTGTTGTCCCAGTCCATCATTTCTTTTGCGGTCTTCATGCAACGGTCCAGAGCACAGCTGTTGCATGGCTCATTGTAGTATGCCTTCATGATCTGACCTTCGCGAACCATGTTCTTTTCCCGGATCACGGTCGGGTCGATTCCCAGAGTATCGGCAAGCTCGCTGACAGCACTTTCTACCGCGTAGATGCCCTGTGTTGCACCATAACCGCGGTAAGCACCGGCACCCATGGTGTTGGAGTAAACGACATCATAGCTAAAACGTGCTGCACGCAGGCTTCCATACAGAGAAAGAGACTTGTGTCCAACCAGACCGATGGTGGTTGGTGCATGTTCTCCGTATGCGCCGGCATTGGAGATTGCGTACAGATCGATTGCACGGATGTCACCGTCACGGGTAGCACCGATTTTGACCTTCATCTGCATCTGATGGCGTGGGGAACCATTGGTCATACATTCCTCACGGGTGAAGGTGATTGCAGCAGGACGTCCAGTCTTCATGGTGACGATTGCAGGGAAAACTTCGCTGACAGCGCTCTGTTTTGCACCGAAACCGCCGCCGATACGAGGTTTGATGACGCGGATGCTGCTCTTGGACATTTCCAGAGCATTTGCCAGGATACGGCGTACATGGAATGGAACCTGTGTGGAGCTGACAACAGTCAGTCTGCCGAATGCATCCAGATAGGTGAAGGTGGTGAATGGTTCCATCATGGTCTGGTTGTTTGCTTTGGTGTTGTAGGTGCGTTCCAGCACAACATCGCAGGCAGCGAACTCAGCATCCAAATCACCAAAGGAAAAGTCACCCTTGGAGCAGATATTTCGTTTTGGTTCTGCATTAATTGGAATCAATGTTTTAAAATCATCTTCCGGATGAACGATGATTGGATTGTCAATTGCATTGGTGTAGTCGATGAGTGCAGGAAGTACCTTGTAGGTTACTTTGATGAGTTTCATCGCTTTCTGGGCAGCTTCCAGTGTCTCAGCACCGATGATGGCAACAGGGTCACCGGCACAACGAATGTGTGGGTCCAGAATCAATTTGTCATAAGGGCTGAATTCCGGGTAGGTCTGACCGGCAGTGGTGTAGCGGCTGGAAGGAACATCCTTATAAGTCAGCACACAAGCAACACCAGGAACCAGCAGAGCGCGGCTGACATCGATGTCTTGGATCATGGCATGAGCATGTGGGCTGCGCAAAATCTTGACAACCAGTGTGTTCTGCGGGATCATATCGCCGGTGTAAACCGGTTTACCGCTGACCAGGCTGATTGCGTCCTTCTTTCTTACAGCAGAATTGACGTAGTTCATCTGACAGCCTCCTTCTGTTTGTGTGCAAGATATTTTTTGATGGCTCTCAGGTGGCTTTGATAACCGGTGCAGCGGCAGAGATTTCCAGCAAGGTATTCTTTGATCTGCTCATCGGTCGGGTTAGGAAGCTCACGAACCATGGCAAGCACGTTCATGATAAAGCCAGGGCTGCAAAAGCCGCACTGCTCGCCGCCTTCGTCTGCAAGGAAGGTTCCAAATTCAACCGCTTCTTGCTGTACCCCTTCCATGGTGGTGATTTCATGTCCGTCAGCGCGCGCAGCAAGCACACTGCACGATAAAACAGGTTTCTGGTCCATCCAGACGGTACACAAGCCGCAGGAGGAAGTTTCACATCCGCACTTGACTGAATAGCATCCCTTCTGACGCAGATAGGTAAACAGCGTCATATCAGCTGGGATTTCGTCAGTACAGCGGCGTCCGTTTAAAGTCAGGGTTATCTGCATTTGATTCCCTCCTTTGCTTTTTCCAGTGCGCGGTGACAGAGAACACCGGAAAGCATTCTGCGATATTCTTTGGAAGCACGCATATTGCTGCCAAACTCTGTTTCTTCCTGAATCTTCTGGATCATAGCTTCAGGATCGGCGCTGGTTTCATATACAACTGCTCTTTGTGGTCTTGCACCGATAATAAAACGGGTGCTGTTTTCCAGAATGGAAACGGCACAGGTCAGAACCGGAAGATCTGTTTCGGTGTTTCTAACACTCTCGTATGCAGCACAACGTCCGTTCTTTTTGATGATAATGTGGGTCAGCACATCGCGGTCGTATGGCATCTGAGCATACTCGTTAAGGGAAATTCTGCCTTTCTGTGCAAGAACAACATCACAGTCAAGGGTAAGCAATCCGGTCAGGATATCCGAGAATCCAAAACGAGAAACGATGCTTCCGCCTACGGTAGCACAGTTTCGAAATTGTACGCCAACGATGTGGCGAACCATCTGTACAAAAAAGTCTCCAAAGTATCTGTTTAAAAGCTGAGAAGTTTCCATCTGACGCAGAGTAACCATTGCACCGAGGGAAATTTCATCATCGTTTTCTTCGATTTGATCCAGTCCAAGACCGGACAGGTCGATGAGGGTGGAGTAGTTTTTCTTTCCAAGCCGCATCCAACATCCGCCGCCCAAAATAGCGCTGGTGCGTTTCTGATTCAGCTCGAGCGCCTGCTGGATCGAAGTGGCTTTGATATATTGCTGTGCGCTGAACACTGCTTCACAGCCTCCTTTCGGAAAAGTATTGGTGGGGAATTTTTTTAAATAAGCGAAAAAACCCCATATTATCTCAAGTATAGTTTACCACAGATTGTCCGCTTTCGCCACCAATTTCGATGAGATTGTGAAAAATATTATGATCATTGACTTTTGAATACAAAAATAGTATACTATACACATAAATTAGCTTTAACTAACTTTAAGAAGGAGTGAATAAGAGATGACACAGGCAATTTTGTGGGCAATGGCAGGGACCGGATTTACATTTTTTATGACCAGCATGGGTTCTGCCACAGTATTTTTCTTTAAAAAAGAGATTAGTGCATCCATCCAGCGAATCTTTTTGGGATTTGCTGCGGGGGTGATGATTGCAGCTTCCATCTGGAGCCTGCTGATTCCGGCAATGGAAGAAGCAAAATCCGCCGGACAGCCGGAATGGCTTGCAGCGTCAGGAGGCTTTATTCTGGGAATTGCATTTTTAATGCTGCTGGACAGTGTACTGCCACACCTTCATCCAGGAGCTAAGGAAGCAGAGGGGCTTTCGGCAAACTGGAAGCGAACCACCATGCTGATGACAGCGGTTACCTTACACAATATTCCAGAAGGAATGGCAGTGGGACTTAGTTTTGCACTGGCAGCACAAAGTGGTCAGGGTGCAGGATATGCTGCAGCGATGGCGCTGGCACTGGGAATGGGAATCCAGAATTTTCCGGAAGGCGCGGCAATCTCCCTGCCGCTTCGTCAGGAAGGAATATCCAGAACAAAGAGCTTTGTTTATGGAATGCTTTCCGGAATTGTGGAGCCGATTTTCGGAATCTTGGTTGTGCTGATTGCCGGACAGATCGGACCGCTGATGCCATGGCTTTTGAGCTTTGCAGCAGGAGCAATGATGTATGTCGTGGTTGAGGAACTGATTCCAGAGGCACATTTGGGAGAACACTCCAATATCGGCACACTGGGTGTCATGGGGGGATTTTTGCTGATGATGGTTCTGGATGTGGCGCTGGGATAGATTTGACAGGATGGAAAAAGTGTCGTATTCTGATATACAAATAAAATGTATACCCGAAGAGGAAGTGTTTGTGTTGAGGAAGATTCTTTTATCCTGTCCTACCTTACGAAATGAGCTTGAACAGGCAGTAAAAGAATCGGGATTTTCGGACCCGATTCTTTTTTTGCCAAGACAACTGCACAATGATCCCAAAATTCTCAAATCTTACCTGCAGGAAACAATTGATCGATTAGAAAATATTGACCAGATTTTATTGTGTGTGTCTGGATGCGGGGGAGGAACAATTGGACTTTGCGCAACCAATGCAGAGCTGGTTATTCCAAGGTGCAGAGATTGTCTTGACCTTTTGCTTTCTCAGAAAGATGGAAAGCTGGAGCGACCGGAAAAAGGAATCTTTGTAACCCAGAGTTGGGCAGATTATATGTTGGAATCCGAGATGAGTCTGGAACATATGACGCAAAAGCTTGGGAAAGAGCAGGCAGAACAGAAGCTGCGCGAAATTTACCGAGGATTCGAGCGGTTTTATATTATTGATACCGGTGTTCATGATGTCGAAAAAGTTCGCATGCAGATGATGCCGCTGGTTCAGGTGCTCCATGGAACTATTTCCTGCGTATCAGGAGATTACTGGATTTTAAGAAAGATGGTATCAGGAAAAATTGATGAGGATTTTATGGTGATTCCCAAAGGACAAACGGTCAAAAAGGAAGATTTCAGGAAAACATCGATTTAATTTTTCTCAAAGGCTACGAAACTGATATGGAGGGAAAACTTGAATACATCAAACTCAAAGCTGTTAATCAAAACTTTTGATGGGTCTTTAATGGATATCAAGATTAAACCAAAATGTAAGGACAGTACTGTTACGTTCAATGTAAAATATTATGACCATGAAGGTGACGGTTCGTTAATCAAGGTTAAGATTCTTTTTCGGCAAGTGGTCGCGATTCATTTTGAGGTTAACCTGTTTGATAATTGTATTGGTTCAGAACTTTGTGGCTTTTATGAGATATTTAACGTTGATAAGAAAAAAGAAATGATAGAAAAGAGCTTTCAGACACGGCTGGAAGGATTCCTGTATCATGGTGATTACGATTATGATACAAACGATGAAAGTGACATGCTCAATGATCGAAAACCAGTTGATGCGTTATTGGAAGAAATAGAGCGTTATCATTTATATCAACAGCAAACACAGGGAGGAATCTACTATATTTTGTCGGGTGGGTACGATGTTATTAGATAGTAAATTTTCTAGTATCTGCTCCTGAATAAAACATAAAACAAATTAGAAATAAAAAAGCGGTGGGTTTATCCCACCGCTTTTTAGTTTTATTAAAAGATCAGGGAACCAACCTGGAAGATCACAAGCGCTGCAAGATAAGCAACAAAAGTCTGGTATGCAGCGGTGAGCAGAGCTTCTTTCATAGAACCAAGTTCTCTCTTGGAAGCAGCAAAAGCAGCTACACAAGGCATATACAAAATGGTGAAAGCAAGGAAGCTGAATGCACTCAGTGGAGAGAACATCTGGGTCAGCATCGCGCTCAGCTGTGCGTCACTGGAAGCTCCGGTCAGAATAGTGAGGGTGCTGACAACCGACTCTTTCGCAGTAAATCCAGTGATAAGAGCGGTGGATGCACGCCAATCATTAAATCCAATTGGTGCAAAAGCAGGAGCAATGATCGAGCCAATCGAAGCGAGAATGCTGTTTGCACTGTCAGCGACCATGTTCAGTCTCCAGTCGAAGCTCTGCAGGAACCAGATAACGATGGAAGCAATAAAGATGATGGTAAATGCTTTGTGCAGGAAGTCTTTTCCTTTTTCCCACATATGGAGCAAAACGCTTTTAGCATCCGGCAGACGATAAGCAGGAAGCTCCATGACAAATGGAACGGAATTTCCCTGGAAGATGGTGTTCTTTAACAGCAATCCGGACAGGATAGCAACCACAATACCCAGAATATATAGGGAAACCATAACCAAGGCAGCATGGTTCGGGAAAAATGCCGCGGTAATCATGCCGTAGATTGGAAGTTTTGCGCTGCACGACATGAACGGAGTGAGCACGATAGTCATCTTACGGTCACGGTCGCTGGAAAGGGTTCGGGTTGCCATGATGGCAGGAACGCTGCATCCAAAACCGATCAGCATTGGGACAAAGGAGCGTCCCGACAGACCAATTTTTCGCAGCAGCTTATCCATAACAAACGCAACACGCGCCATGTATCCGCTGTCTTCCAGCAAAGAAAGGAAGAAAAACAGCAAAACGATGATTGGAAGGAAAGAAAGAACACTTCCAACACCGGCGCAGACACCGTTGATAATCAGGGAGTGAAGCCATGGGGTAACATCGGCTGCAATGAGGACATTGGAGAGCATTGCAGTAAAGCGGTCAATCCATGCACTCAAAAGATCCTGTAAAGGAGCACCGATGACCGAGAAGGTCAACCAGAATATGGTCATCATGATGAGCAGGAAGATCGGGATTCCTAGATATTTATGGGTGAGGAAGCGGTCGATCTTTTCTGAGCGCTGCTGTTCCCGGGTTTCCTGATGTTTTACCACACATTCTGCGCACAGTGCTTCTATGTAGGTGTATCGCATATCGGCCAGAGCAGCTTCACGATCGGTGCCAAGATTTTCTTCCATCTGTTCCACAATGTGGTCAATGATGTGAATGTCACTCATGTCAAGGTCAAGAGCCTTGAACATCGGTTCATCGCCTTCGACCAGTTTGGTAGCGGCAAATCGAGTTGGATAACCTGCAGCCTCTGCATGGTCTTCGATGATATGTGCAATCGAATGAATAGCACGATGTACCTCTCCTTGGCAGAAATCCAGCTTCTGGGTCGGCTTTTTCTGCTTAATGGTTTTAACCACAACATCCAGCAGGTCTGCGATTCCTTCACCTTTGGAAGCGGAAATCGGAATAACCGGAATACCTAAGCGTTCGGAAAGCTTTTTGACGTGGATGGTGTTGCCGCTTGCACGAACTTCGTCCATCATATTTAACGCCAGAATCATCGGGATATTCAGTTCCATCATCTGAAGGGTCAGATACAGGTTTCGTTCCAGATTGGTGGCATCCACAATATTAATGATGGCATCCGGATGTTCCTTTACCAGAAAGTCACGGGTGACCACCTCTTCTGCAGTGTAAGGAGATAAGGAATAGATGCCGGGAAGATCCACCAGAACAGCTTCCTTGTACTTTTTGATGCTGCCCTCTTTTTTCTCGACGGTAACACCCGGGAAGTTTCCAACATGCTGGTTACTTCCGGTCAAAGCGTTGAACAGGGTGGTTTTTCCACAGTTCTGATTGCCGGCAAGCGCGATCAAGTGGCTCATCGTGTTACCTCCTCAATTTCAATGTTGGATGCATCCTCTGCACGGATGGTCAAAACATATCCGCGCAGGAAAAGTTCGATTGGATCTCCCATCGGAGCGACCTTTCGAACCTGAATTTTTGTTTTTGGGGTAAGACCCATGTCCAGAAGTCTTCTGCGCAAAGCGCCCTGACCACCAACAACGGTGATGGTGCCGCCTTCTCCTGGTTTTAAGTGATCTAATGTCATAGCACTGCCTCCATGAAATGAATGTTTATGCGTTTAAAATGAAAAATAACAGCATAAACATGGGATTTTTAATAAGTTAGCCTACGCTTACATTTTACTCGTCAAGGAAAAAGTTGTCAATAGCTAACGCGACAGGAACCTCTATTTTTATGTTATGAACAGAAAAAGAAAAAACGGTGAAAAGAATTCTGGAATTTCTGTAAAAATAGATAATTAAAAAAGAAAAATTTATCTTAAATTTATGAAAAAAATGAGAAGCTCTTGCACCTTTTTCGGAAAAGATGTTTAATAAGAGCATGGCAGGATCGAAGCTTTGACAGAATTCGAGGCGAAAAAAGGGGGGAAAAGAAGGAATGTTGACTGCTCAGGGAATTGGAGTTTTTGCTGATATTGTAATTGGTCAGTTGGTTTTTTATGAGAGACAGATATTCAAGGTTCATAAAGAACAGGTTGAGGACATCACCAGAGAAATGATGCGTTTTCGTGAAGCAAAGGAACAGGCAGTTCGCCAGGTTCATATTTTGCACCAGACAGCTCTGCGGGAAGTTTCTCAGGAAAATGCAGCGATCTTTCAGGCGCATCACATGCTGCTGGAGGATATGGACTTTAACGGGTATGTTCTGGATGTCATTCAAAATCAGCATGTCAATGCAGAATATGCAGTAAATCAGGCAGCTAACACCTTCTGCGAACTTTTTTCCAGCATCGAAGACCCCTATTTAAAACAGCGTGCGGCAGATATCCGGGATATCTCTCAGCGGCTGCTTACCATCTTAACCTATGGGGAAACAAAACACTTTCAACCTTCGCAGCCGTCTATTCTGGTAGCGGATGAACTGGTGCCCAGTGAAGTCATGCAGATTCCGCGGGATAAGGTTCTGGCAATCGTCATGCAGTTTGGCGCGGAGACTTCTCACAGCGCAATCATCATCAAAGACCGAAACATCCCAACCATTTTAAGGGTGGGTATGGATGTTAAGAAAGAATATCAGGGACACCTTGCTGCAGTAGACAGCTATTCTGGACATCTTTATATCGATCCGGATGAGGATACACTCAACCGCCTGAAGGAGAAAAAACGTCGGGAAGAAGAAAAACGGAAGGGCCTTTCCTACCTGATCGGAAAAGAAAGCCGTACAATCGATGGAAGAGAACTGGATATTTTTGCGAATATCACAGAACCTTTGGATATCGAACAGGTACTGCGCAGTGATGCTGCCGGAATTGGTCTGATGCGAAGCGAGTTCTTATATCTCAAACGTGATGACCTGCCAAGTGAAGAGGAACAAATTAACGCATATCGTGAAGTGATTCGTCGAATGGACGGAAGGATAACGATAATCCGTACACTTGATTTTGGTGCAAGAAAGATGATCGATCTGTCCCGTCGACATCCGGACGCAAACCCGGCATTGGGATTCCGTTCTATCCGAATCTGTCTTGCGATGCCGGAAATGTTCTGTACCCAGCTTCGTGCCATTTATCGTGCTGCCTGTTATGGACCGGTGGGAATCCAGTTCCCAATGGTGGACAGTGTAGAGACACTCGAAGAAATTTTAGGCTATGTTAAACAGGTAAAGGCACAGCTGAAGCAAGAGAAAAAGGAATTTAATCCAGATGTCAAGATTGGGCTGATTATCGAAACACCAGCGTCTGTTATCTTGAGTCGGGAACTTGCTAAAAAGGTAGACTTTTTCCATGTCGATACCAACGACCTGATTCAGTATGCACTGGCAGTTGACCGCCAGAATCCGAGGGTTAACGATTACTATAATACCCGTCATCCGGCGGTTTTGAGAATGATCGAAATGGTCACCCAAAATGCGCATCAGGAGGGAATTAAGGTTACGGTAAGCGGAGACATGGCAGGAGATCCAAAACTGACAGAATGGTTCCTTCGTACCGGAGTGGATCATATCAGTGTTTCGGCAGCCAATATTCTTCCATTAAAACAGAAGATTCGTGAAATGGATTTGAGCGAAGAAACATAAGAAAAAGGGAAACGGTAATTCATGTAACAAAACACAGATTAATCTGTGTTTGAATAAATATTTTTGGAGGGAAACAACTTGAAATTTATTGACATGCATTGTGATACCCTGCTGGGTACCGCCTATGGAGAAAAAATCGATCTGAATGAAAACAACAAGGCAGTAGACTTTAAGCGTTTAAAATCGATTGGATTTTCTGCGCAGTTTTACGCAATGTGCCTGATGCCGGAAAAGCATTTTCTGGACAAAGGCCTTACAAAACCAAGCGATGCTGATTTTATGGATGCACTTTCTACCTGCTTCTATGAGAACCTCAAAAAATACAGTGATGTAGCGGCATTTGCCGGAAACAAAGAGGATCTTCTGCGCAACGAAAAAGAAGGTAAGATTTCCTGCTTCCTGACAGCAGAGGATGGCAATGGAATCAACGGCAGCCTTGAGGGCTTAGAAAAAATGTACAAAATGGGCATCCGTCTGATTTCCATTACATGGAATGAAGAAAACTGCCTGGGTTATCCAAACTCGTTTGATCCTCAAAAGATGGCTTTGGGACTCAAACCATTTGGTATGGAAATGATTGATGCTATGAACCGTATGGGTGTTATTGTGGACGTTTCCCATCTGTCGGATGGCGGTTTCTGGGATGTTGTCCGCATCTGTAAAGAAAACCATAAACCATTTGTTGCATCTCACTCTAACTCCCGTGCAATGACACCACATTCCAGAAACATGACCGATGACATGATTCGTGCTCTGTCTGAAGCAGGCGGTGCAATGGGACTTAACTTCAGCCCTCGCTTCCTCTCACCAGACATTCAGTCCCGTGAAAGCCGAATCGACGATATGGTTCGCCACATGAAACATATCTATCAGGTCGGCGGTATCGAATGTATGGCACTGGGCGGTGACCTTGACGGAATCAGCGGAGATCTGGAAATCGACTCGGTGGATAAGATGGTATGGCTGATGGAGCGCCTGCACAAAGAAGGCTTTACCGAAAGTCAGCTGGATAAGATCGCATACGATAACGTATTCCGCGTAATCGGAGAAACCTTGAAATAGAAAAAAAGAGGGTCTGGAAAGACCCTCTTTTTGTTTAGAGCAGGTGGACTATTTTCGATACTTTTCCTTTTCCAGAAGGCGGCGTTCCCGTTTTCGCTTGACAGCGGCGAGATGGTTTTCTTCCCGCATTTTGGAAAGGGCCTGCTGTGACTTGGTGCCAGTGCCATTTGCTGCAACAGCGCGATGAATTTCTCGCTGAATTCGTTTGGGATTTTTGGCGTGCTGCTGTCGTTTGGCACTGACAGGCGGACTAAATTTCAGATTTCGGTAGTTTTCCAGAAGATAATCATAGACCTGCGGGTCGGATGGCTGCGCACCAAAGGTGATTTTGGCAGCTGTCAAGAGGTCTTCTCCTTTGTAGGGAGTCCTCCGTTCGAATACGCCGACCCAAAAGGGATCTTCGAAAAATACAGTGAAGCTGCAGGAAATTTTGTCCATATTGGTTCCTCCTAAAAATGAAGTTCCATGCAGACGGACAACCTTAGGAGGCAGGTTACTGACAGCAGAGAAAACGCTGCTGTGCCCGGACTACCAACCGGACTGTGTTTTTTCTGATGGGCGGCAGCCCAATTGTTTTGCCGCTTTTGTTTGGGCAAGACAAGTATAGTTGATTTTGGCAAGATTTACAAGGGAATATGAACGATAGCCGTAAAGATAAAATTTTTGCTGTAAATAAGGAGAGAAAGTATGAAATCTATTATGGAAACTGACCGTTTGATCCTTCGGCAGATGGAGTGGTCTGATTTAAACGATCTTAAAGAAATGCTGTTTGACCCAAGGGTAATGTATGCCTATGAACATAACTTTACTGAGGAAGATGCAAAAGTATGGTTGGAACGCCAGCTGAATCGGTATGAGCAGTTTGGATTTGGTCTTTGGGCAATGGTAGAAAAGAAAAGCGGAGAGATGGTCGGTCAGGCAGGGATTACCTGGCAGGAGTGTGAGGGAGAAAAGGTACTGGAAATCGGCTATCTGCTGAAATATCGACATTGGCATAAAGGCTATGCCAGTGAAGCAGCAATTGCTTGCCGGAATTACGCTTTTTCTGTCTTGGGTGCAGATTGGATATGTTCCATTATTAAGGAAGATAATTTTGCTTCACAGCAGGTAGCAAAGCGGGTAGGCATGAAGCCAGAAAAAGAATTTATGGCAACCTACTATAATGGACCGGTAAAACATCTTCTTTACAGTGTAAGAAGGGAAGAAATTTAACAAAAGAAAGCAATTGGCTCGACAAGAGAAGACTTGCAATTTTTTTGTATGTAGGATATAATATGAAAGATAAGGAGGTGGCACCAGTGAGACAGCCGGGAACAAAGACAATTGCAGTTAACCGCAAGGCAAGACACGATTATTTTGTGGAAGAAACCTATGAAGCAGGCATCGAGCTGTTTGGAACCGAGGTAAAATCGCTTCGTTTGGGGCAGGTAAACCTCAAGGATAGCTGGTGTGACATCCAGAACGGAGAGCTTTTTATTAAACAGATGCATATTTCCCCTTACGAAAAGGGAAATATCTTTAATAAAGATCCAATCCGTCCAAGAAAACTTTTAATGCACAAAAAGGAAATCCTGAAACTCTATGGAACACTCAAGCAGGAAGGTTTGACTTTAGTTCCGCTTTCTCTGTACTTTAAAAATTCCAGAGTGAAGGTTGAACTTGGATTGTGCAAAGGTAAAAAACTTTACGATAAGCGAAACGACATGGCAAAGCGGGATGCAAAACGCACCATTGATCGCGCTATGAAAGAGCGAATTCGTTAAGTTTTCTCTCTGTCAATACGGGGGCGTACAGGCTTTCGACGGGGATTTTGAAGTATGTCAAGCGAGCAGAGGCGGACACCTCTATAAAAGTCCATGTTTATTAAATATAAACGCTAAAAATAACGTTACAACCGTAAATTTCAACAACGAAATGGCGGTTGCTGCTTAATTTAAAGCAGCTGTCCGGCTGGGGAGGACCACGGCTCTAGTTCGGGCATCATGAAGTGGTGAACGTCAGGCAGGAGCGTCTCGTACTGCCGATGAATTAGAGTCTACCGACCAGATACGCTAGTTTGCCGGTGCGTCTGGAAGGGAAACTGCCGTAAGGCGAAAACGGTAAACTGCGCTCGGAGAAAGATGTATGGATGGATTTTCGGACAGGGGTTCAATTCCCCTCGCCTCCACCAATTTCAGGACTATATCTTGTAGATATAGTCCTATTTTTATGCAATTATATACTATATATAGTATATAAAGAAATTGACCGGCACAATAGGTAGACACGCCGGGTAGACATTTCGGGGAAGATATGGTATACTGACGATAAAAGGTAGACATATTATGAACTAATAATATAGAATGAAAAGGTAGACTTTGGAGTGCCCTGATATATTTATAATATATCAGGGTGAGCGAAGCCAGGAAGAGTAAAAAAGGGGTGCAACATAATGGCGAGAAAGGCACTGAAGAACGAAAAGAACATCTCCTACGATGATGAGAAGAAAAAGTATTATGTCTGCTTTGACTATGGAAAAGATGAGTCAGGAAAACGGAAGAAACAATATAAGACTTTTTCTACAAAGGAAGAAGCAATCAGGGCAAGAAACCAGTTTCAGAATGATAATATTAACGGTACGGTTATTCAACCATCGAAAATGACAGTTCAGGACTATCTGAGTCAGTATATTGAGAATATCCGTCCCAGTAGTGAAAAGACCACCATCTATGGCTATGAGCAAATCCTTAAAAATCATATCTATCCGGCTTTAGGAAAGTACCCGCTGCAGGAACTGAAACCGATGCAGATTCAGGCGTATTATACGGACAAGACAAACGAAGGGAAGCTCAGCCAGAACACCCTGAGAAAACACCATGACCTGCTCAAGGCAGCATTTAAGATGGCAGTGCAGCAGGAAATGATGGTACGGAATCCCTGCGACCATGTGAAGCCACCGAAGAACACCAAAGCAAAGATTCAATTTTATAGCGTTGAGCAGTTGAAAACATTGCTGGAAAAAGTGAGAGGGGATCGGCTGGAACTCATTGTTGTGCTGGCTGCATTTCTGGGACTGCGTCGTGAGGAAATCTGCGGCTTGCAGTGGAAGAACGTAGACTTTGAGAAAAGTACATTGACCATCGATCAGGCGATCACTATGGCTGGCAGTCAGAGGATCGAAAAGACTACCAAGTCCTTTTCTTCCATTCGTGAGCTGCATATTCCGGAAAGCGTCATGGTATGCTTGAAGAGGGAAAAGGAACGGCAGGAGAAGCTCAGGGAACTGGCAGGTATTGAACCAGAGGATGATCTGGTTGTGGTAATGTCTGATGGAAGAAAGTATCGTCCAAACTATATCTCCGAACTGTTTACCAAGTTTATCGAAGATAATGACCTGCCAAAGATCACTCTGCATGGACTTCGCCATACTTTTGCGACGATCGCCAATTCCTTGGGTGGACAGCTGTATGATATCAGCAAAGCGATGGGGCACAGCAATACATCAGTTACCTCCGGTGTCTACACTCATCTTCTTGATCCGAACCATAAAGAGCTGATTGAGGAAATGGATAAAGCCATTCGTGAGAAGAAGTAATCAATATACCAATAAATGAAATCTCCCTCGTAGAACTTGTTCTACGAGGGAGATTTGTTTGCTAAGATAAAGTTGAATATTTTTGATGATCAAGTTATTTTTTGAGTGAGTGTATTACCAAGTATCGGGATCTTCAGGATCAACTTCTTCATAATCATCGCTGGAAATATAAGTAAGAAATTGATCTAAATCATCCAATGGAGATGGCTCATCTTCTATATCAAAAGACTCTACTTTTTTTAAAGCACCTCGAGAGAATAGGTAGTCGATAAAATCTGTGTTTTCCAAATCTTCCGAAAAAGCAAGTGGAGGGTTGGAATCTTCGTCGTTCCATGTTTTGAAATGCTCTTCGATAATATTATTGACTAAAGCATGATTATAATGGATTAGATTTTCTTTAGAAGCAGATTTTTCATAGATGTTATAAATAATTGCAGCATGTTTGTGAAGCTCTTCTTCATTATTTATGTTTACTTTTGATTGAATTTCCTGTTCTATAAAAATACGGATGATATCAGCCTGTTTCTCTTTTTCTAGGTATTGTGACAGATTTTGATCTTTTTCTACCCTTTTCTTTGCAGCCTCAGATTTTTTAGAATATTTCTGTTCACCAGAAATGGATTTTTTTAGTTCTTTATAAGTTCGAACATTGCAATTCTCTGGATAATCATAGTAAGGATTATAATATGCGTTATAGTCTATTGTTCTATATGTTTCTTCATAATTTGCTATTTGTTGAGAACGATAACCGACATTGGCACATGTTCGGCAGATGGCTCCAAGTTCTGTCGTATATAAATATCGAACTCTTTTTCCGCATTTTGGACACAGAAAATAGGTGCGATTACTGCCAGAAATTCCGGGAACTTCTGTGGTCATTTTATAAAGGTCTATATTTAAAAAGTTTGCTTTTTCTGTTTCTGAACCTTCAAAGTTGCCAGTAATTTTATTTCTTAATTTAAAACTGTCAATTCTGGCATAAGTTAATTGGTCTTTGTGGATACGTCTGCTGGTTGTTTTCTTCTTATCGTTCTTTTCCAAGATTATCAACTCCTTTAGAACAATTTCATAATCATTATATTCTTATGCGAAACAGTAATCAATACCTTAATCAAAAACAGAAGTATATCTTTTAGTTTGAACAATGAGAAAGATGATACTAATGAATAAGAAAACTTGTGATATAGTTATCTAAATCAACGACAAAAAAATAGAATGCAAAAATGTGTTTCTGTTTTTCATAGTGGCAGAGCTTGTATCGATACAATTTGTACTAAAATAATAGTAAATGTTGGGTATAACAGGCATATATTATGTGTTAACAGCATCATGCTTATGGATCAGAAGAGAATGCATGGTGATATAAGATAAAGAGCAATTTAGAAGCAAAACAGGCTTAAATCATAGGATAAAAAGTGGAATTTTTATGTCCTGTTGATAGGTAGAAAGATTCCTTTCTTTCAATGATAAACAAATTTAACTTGTTGCAAAGAAAGCGAGGAATCATTATGACACGCAGATGCTATAAAGTAAAAGAAATTAAAGAGATGTTGGGAATCGGCAAAAACCAGACATACGAGCTTATTAAAAGCAAGAGATTTCCGGTACTGAAAATTGGTAAGGATTATCTCATCCCGATGGAAGGCTTTGACCGCTGGCTGCGGGAAGGGGATATGGGAGAACTTGCAGAGCTTGTACAGATGTAATATAGATGCTAGAATTTAAGATTCAAGATGTGATTATCTAAATTAACGACAAAAGAGCAGAGGAGAAAAACTTTTAAGAGTCGATATCAGAGATTATCTGGAAATTATTTTCGGGGAAGCGCTATTAAAACAGAAGTAATGACCTTACTTAAAGGCAGCACATCTATATCCTACAGGATAATTCCCCAAATGGTTAATCTCATTCTACTAAAGAAGAATGAGAAGGACAGAAATACCAACGATACTATTTCAAAATAATGAGAAGAGAGCATTGAAAAATAAATAAGAAAAAATCCCGAGTTTTTACTCGGGATTTTTTGTGTGGGTTAAGAATTATCTTTTCTTTCTGCCAAGGGCTACCAGACCACCAAGGGAGAGGGTAGCTGCCAATGCCATAACCGAAACCATATTGGAGGCTCCGGTGGTTGGATTGTACTTGTCAGAGCCCGAAGAACCGGTATTGGAAATGCTGTTGTTGGAAACGCTGGATGCAGCCTTGTCAGCGTCATAGCCTACCACATACTTGGAGAAATGTGTGGTAATAAAGGTAATGCACTTGTTAGCAGCATCATAGGATGTTTTACACTCGTACAGCTTGCCATCGTTATCGAGGAAGTATACAACAAGACCTTTTGCGGTTTCGCCGTCCTTCAGTTCGTATGGAATTGTAACGGTTGCATTTCCACCTTCAAAGTCTGAGATAACTTTTCCATCGCTGACAAGCAGTAGCTCGACAACCAGATTATCGCCAACAACGGCTTTCTGTTCTGCAGTAAGAGTCGCTGTTTCAACAGGAGCAACTTTGAGAGTAACCTTACCATCTGCTTGTTTAGAGATTGCCTTCAATGCTTTTGCATCAAATTTAACTGTAGCGACAGGTGAAGTCAGTACCAGCTGTGCATCGCTGTCTTTTGCCAGTGTGTCGAGCGATTCTGTTGGCAATGTCACACTCATAGAGTGAACATCTTTTTCGGTATTCAGTGTAACCTGTACAACCGGAGAAGTTTTGTCTTTTTTAGATTCTTCAATCGCTTTGGAAATAGCACTGTCTAAAGTGTTTTCAGAAACTTCTGCAGAGATGGTTTCGTTGGAAACGGTCATCTTTGCTTTTGCCTTAACAGTGGTTGTTTTATCTTCTTCAGAAGTGGAGCGCGGCTTGTAAGTCAAATTAGCTTTTAATCTTCCAAACAGGGTGTTTAAGAATCCCTTGTCGCTGCTGCTGTCAGATGAGCTCCAACGATCATCATTGCTGGAAGTGTTGTTCTGGCTGCCGCTGGAATTGCTGGAACCGCTATTTGTATTACCTCCCGGAATTGGATCTGGTGTTGGATCTGGATCTGGGGTTGGAGTTGGGGTGTTTGGAATATTGTACTGGATGCTATAAACATCAGTTGTATTATCAAACATGAACTCCAGATACTGCGTTCCGTCTTCTGCTGTTTTAAGAACAGCATTTACGCTTGTATAGCTGATTTGAGTAGTATTGTAAGAATATAACTGGAATTTCAGGTTGCTGTTGAATCCAGTAGGAACAATCATACGAACAAGGATAGGCTGTTCCAGTGTTGCTTTTGTACCATCGTTATTGTTGCGTAAGGAGATAAGCAGGAATTGCTGTTCTGCGCCAGCTGGAGGAGCTGGGAAAGCCTTGGAAGCATCATCGCCTTCTTCCACTTTCCAATATACATCGGTCATATCCTCAGGAATTTCTGTGGAAACAACAGGATTGCTTGCACTTGGGACAGTGACATCAGGATTAACTTCCTGTTCGGAGGATACCTTAATTGTACCAACCTCGAAGGAGAGTTCCTGACCGTTGATGTTGATTACCCAGGAGATAGCAGCAGTGCCGACAGCTTTACCGGTTACAGTGTTTCCCTCGATAGAAACAACATTGGTATTGTCAGATCTGTATTCTCCTGTTGGGATAGCATACTCTGCACCGGTAACAAATGCGTTGTGGGACAGAGTATCAGATCCTCCGATTTCCAGTTCAGTAGGCACATTGCCACCAGTAAAGGTGATCTCCGATACTGCAACAGGGACTGCTTTTTCAACAGGCTGATAGTTTTCAGTATCTGTTGGGGTGAAGATTGCAGGGAAGGTTTGAGTTTTGCTGTCATTACTTGCCGTCAAGGTTGTAGATGGTTCTTTCCAAGTCCAGCCTGTTGGAAGTGTTACATCTGCAAGTGTTTTCTGGAGGTTGGTGAGGGCAGTCAGTCCGCTTGGAACCTCTGCACTTGCATCTGCTTTCTTGATGGTTCCCGCACCGACTGCGGTAAAGGTATCGGTTTCAACCTTGTAATTTGAATTATCCAAAGTGATACCTTCAAAGAGGATATTGCGGGTGCCAGCTTTTTCAGAGTCAAAGGTTGCTTTGGTGTAGCTGACAGTAACGCTATCTTCACCAATTACGCCGTCTACACCGAGTGCACCGATAGGAGTAATACCTGTTGTCTCTGCGTTTCCATCAAAGGTCTTTTCAAAATGAATATTACCCTTGTTGATGGTGACTGCCTTTGGATAGATCGTAAATGTATCAGTACCATAACCATAATGGGTATCGGTTTCGTAGGTGACCTGAACGCTGTAAGTACCTGCATCTTTTGGAGCAGAAGACAGTTCACTATTTTCCTTGTAGTACTTAAATGTCATTTCAGGTGTGCTGCGAGCGTTCAGAGTGGTTTGAACATTGAAATCGCTCTCCTCGACAGGCTGACCGTCATAAATCAGATTGTCTGGAGCAGTTACGGTAACAGTTGCAACATCTTTGTTAACAACTGTGATTTCTTGTTTTACTTCAAACTTATCAGGTAATGTCAACCATTCTGGAGGATTTGTAAATGTTACAGTACCAGTGATGGTCTGAGCAGGCTGTCCAACCTGTTCTTTTGTCAGGTTAACAGTACCGGTCCAGCTGATAGTGTAGTTAACAGTGGTTTCTTTTTCACCTGTTACCTTAATAGAGCCGGATTTTGAAACAGCAGAAATATCTGCAGGGTATACAGAAGCATTGTCTGTATACTTCACGCTGATTGGTGCAATGGTAGGCAATGCTGCTTCTACTTTTTCAACGGTAATTGTAGCAGTAGCAGCATTGCCATTTGCACTTACATTTTCGCTGTCAGTCAAAGTACCAGTGTAGGTGTAGGTTCCACCTGTTGCATCAAAATTAGCAGTGTCAGACCAAGTTACCTCAAGCTCGTCACTTACATTGTTATCAGCAGTAACGGTGACAGTAGATGGCAGCAGTGTTTTGAGATTAGCTTCAGTATTCTTTTCGCTGTCTGCTTTGATAGTCTGGCCAGCAGGATTAGATACACTAGTTGCAGCTGCTTTGTTGATTGTGATGGAAACATCAGCTGTCAGTGGTGCATATCCAGCATCAGGGATTGGAGTAAAGGTTGCCTGTGCAGTTGTAGTGCTTACCTGCGGTTTTTCAGCAGATGGATTGCTCCACGACCAGGTACCGGTTACTTCTTGACCATTGGCTGTAACATTACCAGATACAGTGATTTTCAGCTCATCCCATGTTACACCATAGGTGCCGGAGGCAGACAGTGTACCATTGAAGGCCAGCTGTGTCTGGGTGGTGGTGAAGGAAACAGACTTCATTTCGGACTGATTACCAGCTTCATCGACCGCTACAGCATAGACGGTATAAGCTGTGTTGGCAGTCAAATTATTCAGGGTAATGGTTCCCTGAGTACCTGTGGTTACATCAATATAAGTATTATTATCGACGATTTCATCTGCAGATGAAGGTTTATTATTTGTCTGCAAATAATAAACCTTACTATTGGAATCTACAGTTAGATTCACAGTAGCAGTAACATCTTTTACGTCTGAAGGAGTAATAGTGGTAATCACCGGAGCAGTTTTGTCGGTGGTGATATTATCACTAGCGTTGACAGGAGTAGATTCGTTTCCAGCATTATCGGTTGCGGTTACAGAAACAGCAGCATTGTTATATTCTTTGTTAATGACGTAGCTGTAAGTGTCACTTGACGGATCTTTTGTCATTTCAAAAGATGCATCGCCGGCTTTTGCGGTAACCGAAGCAATACCGCTGATAGCATCAGTTACTGTTGCAGAAACTTTGACCTGTTTGTTGGTGATAATAGAAAAGAGTAAAGGTTCTTCAGTTTCTTCTACTTTAACGTTGCTAATGGTAGGAGCGGTTTTGTCTATTTTGGCAGATAATGTTTGAGTATCCAACACTTCTTCGCCTTTTTTGAGTTTGAAGGTCAGAGTGTGTTCGCCATCTGTATCCACTGTGACAGTACCTTTGCCTTCGCTCAGTGTTACAGTTTCTTCATTACCGCCATTTAAAGTATAAACACAAGAAACATCTTCTGTAGCATTGGCAACAGAAACAGTGAAGGTTACATTACCTTTGTTCCATTCGCTGGCTGCATCTGAGGTGACAGTCATACTAATGATAGGTTCTGGCTGTGTATATGGTTCATCACTCAATTCTGGGTATACAAAGCCAGAATGTGGTATAGGTTCGTGCTTTGGAAATTCACTGGAACATTTTAAGAAATATGTATCAATAATTTGAGAAATTCCATCTTGGTCGTCCCAAGTGACATCTACACCATACCATTTTCCATCATCCATCTGCACAGCATTCCACATATGGGCACCAGTATTTCCAATACCTCCGATGAGCGCACAAGGAATGTTAGCTTTATCGCACAGCATCTTGAATGCACGGGCATAGCCTTCGCAGACAACAGGCTGTCCAGTAAAGGTTCCATATGGTGACCATGCATAGAGCAAATTGTTAGGGAGAGATTCTCCTACCCATTTTGCAGCCTCATCATTATATTTTGTCAGTTTACAAATCTCATCATGGAAGAATTTTAATTTTTCCTGTAGAGTAGTAGAGGGTGCTTTCGATACTATGTCATCAATTTTATTATACATTGCAGACATGTCCGATGCAAAATCAGGCACAGATACGGGAGTGGATGTGAATGCTGTCATTGTATAACCATTCGCATCATTTCCCGAGAATGAAAAATAGATACTAGTACCGGCATTAAGAAGCCAAGATAATTCAGGATGATCGTAGTTCAATGCAACAACTGATTTTTGAAATAATGTGTTTATATCATCAATTTTTCCTTGCTCAGTATCATCTCTTGGGACAAACACATTTCCATCAGGTGTTTCTTTTATACTACCATATACAATGATTTTACGATCAGAAATATCTACTCTATTAAGTTGAGTGGGGTGATCTTTAAGAGATGTATAAAAGAATTTTCCAAATTCATCAAGTTGCTCATAGTAGCTTGTTGAATAAGCACCTGTGTTAAGAGAAAAGTTAGTGATTGGTTGTGGGTTATAAAAACTACTAAAAAAGAAAGGTTCTGTATGTGCAGTATGAACTTCGTTTAGGTTTTCTCCCACAGTAACAGTTACCTGAGGCAGGTTGATTCCCTCTGCAAGTACATAGCCTTCACCAATCTGTGCAGTAAAGATGTAGCTTCCTGCGAGTGCTGCGTTGTAGTTCTCACATACCCAAGTGACAGGCAGTTCTACAGGTTCTTCCTGTCCCTCTACCTGTACGGTCAGAACAGTTGGAAGCTGCAGGTTTTCCTGTGCAGTATTGAGAGCAGCATTCAGAGCAGATTCGGGCAGGGTAATCTGTGTGATGGTTTTTACTTCAGGGGTAGTAGTCTGACCGTCTTCAGGATCGGCAGGGTCAGTAGGTTGCCCGCCTACAGGATCGGCAGGACCGGTAGACGGACCGTTTTCAGGATCAGCAGGATCGGCAGGGTTGGTAGGCTGACCACCTACAGGATCGACAGGGTCGGTCACAGAGTTTGGGGTTGTAGGAATGGTATCCTCGGCAACAGCAGAACCATTCGAAACATTTGGATCGGTTGCGAAGCTCACAACAGTTTGTCCAACCATGTTAAAGGTTAAAATGGCTGCAACAAGCATGGAAGTGAGCTTTTTCCAATGATACTTCATTTGTTTTCCTCCTTAATAAGATTGTAGGAACATAAAGAAAAGGTGCCGCTGATCTTTATGTTTGCTGTCCGACATGGACGATAGAATGAGATGAAAATACGTTTCTACGACAGTAGTTTTAGAAAGGCATAATCATTCATTGTATTAACAGTATAGTAACATTTATTAGAGCATAACACAATAAATTATATATAAATTCAACATTATATACAAAAAATACATCCTGCTTTTGTCTACAGAAATAGAACAAATTCAAATAAAAATGTATAATATTAGATTAAAATAAAAGAAAAGTATATTATAGGACGTTTTGTAGAACACATGATTTTGGGCTTTTATCATTTTAAAATAAGGCTTCCATCATGGAAGCCTTATTTTTTTGTGATTCTTTTGGAAAAATTGTGCCATGCTTTCAGAAGATTCCTCCTTATTTAAAGTAGAGATAGGAAAATCAAAAGTAAGATTCCATCTCAAATAAAAATATTATTAAGGAGGAATAAAGCATGGATACTTTGCTTTTGAAGAGATGTTGGATTTTGGTGAGCAGTATGAAGAATATGGATTGTGTGGTAGATATGCTGGAGTGCCTCTGTTCTGTGGATGGAGCAGAATGGAATCAGGAAACAAGGGGCAGATATTTTCGGAACCTTGTTCAAAGACGTGTGACAGCTCCGGAGCTTAACCATCTTTCCGAAGAGCAGAGAACCCTTTTGAAAAGCGGTAATGCGACAGAGGAGCAAATCAAGGAACTGGTAGACAATATTTATCCAGACGGCAGATATCCGGTACATGCTTATATGCAGCCTCTGCTTAAACTGGGACTGGTGAAGATCGATTTTGAAGATCACAAGAAGCTGATTATCACCGAACGGGGTCATCAGCTGCTGGAAGGTAAAATCACCGATGAGGAGATGATGATTCAGGCATTGACCGACTGGAAGTATCCTCGGACAAGAGAGGATGTCTATGATCCGGAGTGGAAGGGATACAATATCCGTCCTATGATGGCTACCATTGCTGTGATCGAACGGGTGAATCAGGCAGATGAACGAAACGGAATGGAGCCAAACGGAATTACCTTTGACGAGTTCATGGTCTACCTGATGACGATGTACAGCTGCGGTCAGATCGATGATAGAGTCCGCACTCTGGAATGGCTGCATTTTATAGAGAAGAAGATTGAAAAATCAGCACACGACCAGAAAATGCAGGAGGACGAAAAAATCATTATGAAAGAGTTTGCACCTATCAAGTCGGAGAGCGTGAAAAGTTACCGCTACGGCATTTTTAATGCTCTGGAAAAGACCGGACTGTTCGAGATTGACTATCCAAATAAGCGGATTAACCTCAACAAAGAGAAGGAAACCATCTACCATCAGCTTCTGGAGAAGCATGGATGTAAGGCGTATTAGGCGTTTTGGGATTTCCCGCAGAGTGAGTGCAGATTTCCTTTCATAAAAACTGGAAAAAATCTCTAAAGTTCAGAGGATTCCCTCCCTTTACTGAAAATGAAATCACAGCAAAGGGAGGAGATTCCATTATGTAGAAAATATGCGAACAACCAAAGATAAGAGGCAAGAGATTTTTAGTAAGAAAGGAAATGAGAAATGCTGGTAGGTTATAGAAATAACGAAATGAGAGATACACTCAGGAAGGTGGCAGGAAAGCACCGTGCATACCTTCAGGAGGAGTCCGATCGGGTAGAAGGTCTGGAAATTGAGATGGGTAGAATCACCATGTACTACCGTGGTATGGACGGGATGATGAAGTGTGAATCTACTCCCATCAGAGATAATAACCTGTTTGACATCGGTACCTTCCGCAATCTTCGCTTTTTGAAAATTACACAGTATGATATGTGTAATAAGAAGGGCAATTATCTGCACAAAGTATCGGATACTCTGGAGAGTTTGTATCTGACGGGAGTATCCAAAAACAGTCTGGAGCAGCTGAAGAGATTCCCGAATCTCAAATCACTTACTCTGATTGATACAGTTTTTGAGGAAGAGAGCATTTCTCTGGTACCAAAAGAAACAAAGGGAAGACTCACCTACCTGTTTGTCAATCATCTGACCCGTCCGGAGGACTTGAAGGACTGCGTAAACCTTCGCTATCTGGAAGCTGACCATATTGAGAACAAAGCCGAAACGGAGATTGTCTTCCCGAATCTGGAATATCTGAGAACCAAACGCATTGATAAGCTCTGTCTGAGTGCAGATCAGTTCCCGAAGCTCAAACATCTGGATATTGGAAAGCAGCAGGGTGTAGTAGATCTGCAGAAGATTTCTCAGATCAAGTCGCTTCGTGAGCTGAGCCTGCAGGGCAACAGTATCTTTGACATCAGCGAGCTGGAAAAGATGTCCCTTACTGCACTGGAGCTGGGCAACAATATGATTGAGGACATGAGTCCTCTTGCAGGTCATAAGGATATGAAGTACCTTTCCATCAGCAGCAATCCGGTAACCGATATTTCCTTTATTCAGGGAATGAAGGAGCTGGAACTGTTCCAGTTTGATGATACCTGGGTGGAGGATCTTTCTGTCCTGAAAAAAATGAAAGGCATCAAAGAGCTGGGTATTTCCAGAAATCTTTTGAAAACAGAAAAAGACAAAGAGCTTGTATCTCATATCGAAAGAGTACTTGAGAGATAAGCCAATCGGAAAGGGAGAAAGAAGAGGGTAGAAATACCCTCTTCTTGTTATATCAGGATGTTTGATAACGATAAGTATATTACCCGAGGGGTACAGAACTATGTTGACCCGAGGCTGCAGCTTATTTTGTGGAGAGCAATTCAGAACATGAAGGTACAGAAGGACTATCTTCAGGTGTTTGAACTGACGGTGGAGAAGAGCAGTCAGTTTGTAAAGCACTGTCAGGAAGTACCCCCATATGAGGAGACTTTTGTAGCAAAGGGTGCCAGTACCTATATAGGAAAGATCTTTGTGATCGATGATGGAGACCACAGCACGATGATGCTGGCGGAAGAGTATTAAGAACGGGAGTTATTATGAAAGAGGAAGTAGTATATTGCAGCAGATGTGGACATCCGACAGATACACTGTATGATGTGGAAGGGGATCTGGTATGCAGGGACTGTATGGAGAGAGACAGCTTTGTCTGTACCAGATGTGGAGAGCGTTTTTGGGAGGATCATAATGATGGGGATGAAGATACGCCGCTGTGTGAGGAATGTTATTATAATGGAGAGTATCTCAGTTGTTTCCGCTGCGGCAGAGTTCTGACAGAGAGCGAGGCAAGATATATTGATGAGTTCGGGCCTTACTGTGATGAGTGTTACGAGAAGGAGCAGGAGAAAGAAATCATCCATGACTACAGCTATAAACCGGAACCTGTCTTTTATGGGAAGGGACTCCGCTATATGGGGGTAGAGCTGGAGGTAGATCGTGATGAGTATCATAGCTCATCTCCACAGGAGGATGCAAAAGAGGTTCTGGAGCTGGCTAATGAGCAGGAGGAGAAGATTTATATCAAGCATGATGGCAGCCTGAATGAAGGCTTTGAGATTGTCACCCATCCTATGACACTCAGGTATCATAAGGAGAATATGCCATGGAAAGAAGTATGCCATCTGGTAGTGGAACAGGGATACAGAAGTCATATGACCGATACCTGCGGACTTCATGTACATGTCAACCGGACAAGTCTGGGGTTTGGTGAAATCGAGGTAGAAGCTACCGTTGCAAACATCCTGTTCTTCTTGGAGAAGTTCTGGAGAGAGATGATCTGCTTTAGCCGAAGAACCGAAGGACAGCTGGAACGCTGGGCAAGACGTTATGGATTGGAGAAGCAGGGCAGTGATATTCTGCAAAAAGCAAAGAAGGGTTATTATGGAAGATATGTCAGTCTGAATCTGGAGAACAAGGAGACGATTGAGTTCAGAATCTTCCGTGGTACCTTAAAGTATAATACCTTAATTGCAACACTGGAGCTGGTCAATGAGATCTGTACCGTTTGTGCCCATCTGACCGAAGAAGAGATGCAGGATCTGTCCTGGATTGATTTTGTAAAGAGGGTATCGAACAATGCAGAGCTGGTACAGTATTTAAAGGAACGTTCTCTCTATGTGAATGAACCAGTTACAGGAGAGGAGGAGCTTTAATGTGTTGCTTATTTGGGTTGATCGATTATAAAGGTGGGTTATCCTACCAACAAAGGAAAAGAATCATTCGAGCTCTTGCTATTGAAGGAGAGCAGAGAGGAACCGATGCTACCGGTTATGCGTGGTATCATAATGGAAGAATCATTATCAAGAAAAGCAGCAAGGCGGCACATGAGTATCAGGTGCATATGCCAAAAGATGTAAAAGTAGTGATGGGTCATACAAGACTGACCACACAGGGAAATTACCACAATAATAGAAACAATCATCCATTCATGGGACATTGTAAGGAAAACAGCTTTGCTCTGGCACACAATGGTATTATCTACCATGATGAGGAGATTAAACAGGAATACCGTTTGCCACAGAGCAAGGTGGAAACCGACAGTTATGTTGCAGTACAGCTGCTGGAACAGTCAAAGAAATGCGATATGGAGTCCATGCAGCAGTTAGGAAATATCATAGGGAATGGGTTTAACATGTTTAATTTCAGTGTTCTGGATGATGAGAACAATCTCTATTTAATCAAGGGCAACAATCCGTTAGCCATCTACCATTTTAAAGAGGAAGGGTTTATCCTGTATGCTTCCACCAAGGAAATCGCAGAGAGAGCGATGAGAAGGGCAGGAATCGATACATACCCAGAAGCGGAAGAACCAAAAGCAGGAACCATCTGGAAGATCAGCCCAAAGGGGAATATTGAGGTAAACCAGTTTGAGATGAAGGAAGATGATCTGTCCTATTATTCCATGCTGTACCGAAGATATTATTATGAACCAGAGGTATATACCAGAGAGCAGAGTGAGTATTTTAAGGAGCTGCTTGAGTATGCTAAGCTGATCCACTTTCCCACCGATGAGCTGTTGGAACTGTGGGAAGAGGGTTTGGACGAGGAAGAAATCGAAAGCATTCTGATTGAGGAAGATATGCTCAGAGGTGCGTAATGGGTAAGAGTATGGATGAAAGACTCAGATGGTTAATAGAATATTTGAAAGAGACAGGAAGAGAAGAACAGGCAGCATTGCTTGAGGAATATGATCTGGAAGCATATCAGGTTGTAATCACAGCAAAATGTCTGGTCTGTGGTTTGCTTCAGCTGGCAACACTGGAGGATGGTCTGGATGAAACCTGCACTGGATGTGGGAGTAACTGCTGGGACTATCGGGTTGATCTGGAGGAATGTGAGCAGCAGGACGAGGAGATCGTAGTAGCCAAAGGCAGGGAGTGTTTTGGAATGTTCCTGCCCGAGGTGGAAAGAAAGATCAGGAAGTCCCAAAAAGGGAAGGGTAAATAGACCTTGATTTTGGGACGAGTAACAGGAAAGAAAAAAGTCCCAAAACCCGTGTATCATGCAGGTTTTGGGACTTCGTATATTATTCTGAGAAACGATCGTTATTGGGAAGAAGGAAGGGGACAGGATGGGCAATCAGACCTATGGTTATGCCAGAGTATCCACCGAACAGCAGAATCTGGACAGACAGATTGATGCCCTGACAGGGTACGGCGTAGACCGGCTATATAATGAGAAAATGACCGGCACAAGAAAGGACAGACCAGAGCTTAAAAAGCTGCTGGAGAGCCTTACAGAGGGGGACACCGTAGTGGTGGAATCCCTCTCCCGACTGGGAAGGAGTACCAGGGACTTATTGGAGCTGACCGAGCTTTTTGAGAAGAAGGGAGTTCATCTGATCTCCCTGAAGGAGAGGATTGACACCAGTTCCAGCACAGGCAGGTTATTGTTTACCCTGATGAGTGCCATAGCACAGTTTGAGCGGGATGTTATCGCTGACCGGACGAGGGAAGGTTTAAACTCTGCTAGGGCAAGAGGACATCTGGGAGGCAGACCCAAGGTGCCGGAGGACACCATCCGAAAAGCCATTGGAATCTACCATACAGGTCAGTACTCTATTAAGGAGATAGAGCAGCTGACAGGGGTAAAGAAGTCTACCCTCTATCGTTATTTGGAGGAAGAAAAAGGAGAATCAGATTTGCAGAATTGAAGGAACATATTCTTAAAAGAAAGCGAATAGTTCCATCATTCTTGACATCCAGATATACCAGAGTTATTCTGTTGATAAGGCGGCAGCTATAAACATTTGGCTGCCGCCTTAAGCAAATTTTGCTCTGTGAGGAGGTCAAGGATAGAATGAAAAAATTGTATGTCACAGACTTGGATGGGACATTATTAAATTCTCAGATTAAATTAAGCAGCTACACAATAGATACTCTAAACAGATTAATTCAAAGCAACTTAATGATAACCTATTCGACGGCAAGAAGTTTCTACACAACATCAAAGTTATTGAGTCAAGTGAATTTTCAGCTGCCTTGTATTACATATAATGGGGTTTATGTTATTGATGCAAAGACAGGAGAAGTTCTGCGCAAAAATTTATTAGAACATTCTATTTTTAATGAAGTGATGGACATTGCCAAGAAATTAAAATTGAAACCATTTGTTTTTGGAAAGACAGCTTTAGGGAAAGAAAAATTACTGTATGAAAATGAAGAGAATATAGCTCATGTTCGTTTTATTGAAGAACGTAGAAATCGGAATGATAAAAGATTAAAAAAGATTAGTTCAAGTGAATATCAGTTAGATGAATTTATTACGATCAGTTTTTTGTATCCACTCGAGGAAATTAGAAGTTTAGAGCAAATTCTTAAAAAGAAATATGAGGACGAAATTTCTATTAAAATAATCAAGGATATTTATAATGAAGGATATTATACCTTAGAGGTTTCAAATAAAGATGCAAATAAAGGGAAAATGCTTGAATATATTAGCGAATATCTAGGTATTGATTTAAACAACATTACTGTTTTTGGAGATCAGGCGAATGATAAAGAAATGTTTGAAAAGGCAGGCACAAAGGTAGCAGTAAACAATGCAAATAGAGAATTAAAAGCCTTAGCAGATGTTATTATTGAGAGCAACGATGATGATGGTGTTGCTAAATATTTAGAGAGAGAATATTTAAGTTCTGAGGTGTGATATGAAGAAAAAATGAGGGATAAAGTATATTCTTTCTCCCTCATTTTTTTATGGATTATTCAGAAATTAGATAACTAAGTTGCTATAAACAATTAGTGTTCAATATGATCGTTATATAAAAAATACTTTTCCTTTAGCTGTTGAAAGTAATCAAATAGCTTGGGGCAGGACTGTGTTGCAGACAATGTTATTTCCAGTAAATTCTCCCAGTAAAGGTTAAGAATATTTGTAGTGTTATGTTTTTTTGCAAACAGGTCGATGTATTGACGTTCGTGATCAAGTGAGTGATTTTCTCTTGGTGTCAGGAATACGACAATATCTTCTGGTTTTTTGGCAAATACAATATTTCTTGAAATTTGGTAGTGAGAATAAAATTCAAAAATGGAACAGTTCTGATGTTCTGGGCAGGAAAGATTGAACTTGCCAAACTGGACACATTGGAAGTGATGGCTGCATATGGAAGATTCTTTAAAGTAAGGACAAGTTTGCGTTAGAGGAAAGTAGCACTCCTGCCACTTGTGTCCATATTTTTCTTTGTCCTGTGGACAGGGGCGGATACTGCCAAATTCAGTTTCTGTGTACTTTATTTCAAAGGAAATATGCCTGCCATCAGATGACTCGAGATAGAAGTCAAAGTTAGTTCGTTCTTTTGGTGATGGCTCATATTCAAAACAGGCATTTACGATACACACATTTTTGGGGATAGATAATCCGGCAGTACGCAGAATAGAAAGCAATAAACCTTCATAGGAGGCTTCTTCAAAGAACTTTTTGAAAAAGCTGATACATAAAACCTGAGAGGAATTTAAATGACAGGCGTATTGATGATAGGGAAGTGGTCTGCCGTTGCAAAGCTCACCTTTCAGGTCACATCTGGCAGGAGGTTGACCATCAATAAAATTAAATCTCAGTTCCTTACAGATATGGGGGTAGGATATACCATGATATAAGCCACCCAGTTGTTCGGGAGGAAGAGCTTGTATGATATGCTCTTTTACTTTTTGAGCATATTGAATTTCTTTTTTATTTTTCATAGGAACACCTTACATGGAATTGTTTAATCAGAATATATCATGTTTTCCATAAACATTCAAATATTATGTGAAAGAATAAGTAATTAAAGATGAGTTTAGCTGGAATAGGTAAGATATAAGCCTGAGGATAATTTTAATTTGTAGCATGTCTGGACGATGTGTGAATGAAATCCGAATCTTTATATCCAGTATTGGAAGAAGTCTAGTTTGATGTCACAGAGAAGATTTGGTCAATACAAAGTTTTTTTATTCTGAACTTTTCTATAATGTAAAAAAGAGAGCTGACAAGGATGAAATTTTGAATATGACTCTTGAGCCAGTGTTTAAACATATTGGGGAATCCAAATATGGAAGTGATAGTAAAGATAATTTTTCTGAATTGTTTGATAATATTAATGTAAACAGAAATAAGCCGGGTGCAACAGTTGTAAAGGGGAATACAAATCTGGGAAAGCTCATGAACGGTATTGCAAGTATGGGTCTGGGACATTACAAGGACAATTATATTGATGACCTTTGATATGCTCTGTTGGTGCAGTATCTGGAAGAGGGAGATGCTCTCAATAAGCAAGATGGCAGGAAAAGTGAGTCGTATTGCTTGCAAGCTTTTTGTGTGTGGTTATCCACAAGCATTGCTTGCCAATCTTTTGCATAAAACTCAACCTAAAAAGGTGATGAATATTAGAAGACAGAGTGTCTTTCAAAATTGTAATGTTACGGAAAGATACTTCAATATGAATTTTTAGTAATTGCTTGTAATATAGAATTGTGTCATCACAAGAAATTGATTACGGTGAGAAAGGTTGAGTATTATGATGAAACGAAAATTTCTTGCGGCAATGCTGTTGCTCTCTCTGGCGGTATCAACGCTTACCGGATGTGGTCAAGCTGCCAAACTTCCGGAGGAAACCGGTCAGATCAAGGTGTACCAGTCTCTGGAAGATAGCTTGTCTGTCATGCCGGCCTTTGAGGCCACAGATTTGGAGGGAACCCCGGTCGATGAAAGCATTTTTGAAAATGCAGACATCACAGTTGTAAACTGTTGGGGTACCTTCTGCACGCCATGTATTGATGAAATGCCGAAACTGGCAGAGTGGGCAAAGGAGATGCCGGAAAATGTGCAGATAGTCGGACTGTTTTCCGACTCTATGAATGGAACCGGCAAAAACAATTTCAAGGCTGCCAAAAAGATTCTGAAAAAGTCGGGTGCCGAGTTTGTTCAAATTGTCCCGGATGAAACTCTTCAAGATATGTTACTGGGTGTTCTTGTGTATCCGACGACATTCTTTATAGATCGGGACGGCAACCGAGTAGGCGAAGTGATCGAAGGAGCCGACATAGATGCCTACAAAAACCAGGTGAACACCTATTTGGAGGAACTTACAGATGAAGTGCAAAGCAATTCTTAACTGTGTCAAAGGGCAGAAAAGGTTTTTCTTTGCAGCTTTTTTACTAATGACTGCTGCCAGTTTTATTGTTGCCGGTGTATGCAGAGAGGAAGTTGGAATCGTATTTAATAAGGCCGTTAACATATGTATGGAATGTATTGGGCTGGGGTGATTTGCTATGAAACTGACACATTCGATAAAACGAAAACTATTACAGATCGTTGCCTTTGGATTCTCGAACCCCTATATTGGAAATTTTGCAAAGGGTAGAATTTATCAGGGCAAGTGGAAGAACTTTTGCAACCCCGGTATGAACTGCTATTCCTGTCCGGCAGCACGACTGGCTTGTCCCATCGGTGCTATGCAGGCGGTGTCAGATTCTATGAATTTCAATTTCAGCTTCTATGTAGTTGGCATCATTTTGGCGATAGGAGCGGTTTTGGGACGATGGGTCTGTGGATTCCTCTGTCCGTTCGGATTGATTCAGGAGATCATTGCAAAGATTCCTGTTCCGAAAGTAAAACTGCCCAAGGCGTTAACCTATGTAAAGTATGTTGTTTTGGCACTGTTTGTTTTCATCCTTCCAGTTGCTGTCACAAATTATGCGGGCGTTGGAAAGCCGGCGTTTTGCGAGTTCATTTGCCCTGTGGGAACATTGGAAGGTGGTATTCCGCTGCTTGTGATGCGCTCGGATTTGGCACAAGCGATTGGCGCGTTGTTTTCTCTGAAAGCGGCGATTTTGCTGGGGACGCTGGTGGGATGTATGTTCATTCCCCGCTTCTTTTGCAAACTGCTATGCCCCTTGGGCGCCATCTACGGGCTGCTCAACAAGGTCAGCCTCTATCATCTGGATGTAGACCAGGAACAATGCGTCCATTGCGGCAAGTGTGCAAAAATCTGTCCGATGGATGTTGATCCAACGAAAACGCCCAACAGCTGTGAGTGTATTCGCTGCGGAAACTGTGCGTCGCAATGCCCGACTAAGGCTATTTCACTTGGCTTTCGACAGAAAACAGAAAATGTACAAAGCAGGGAAAGCGACACAAGCAGAACCACATTAGACAGAAAAATGTAAGAAAGAAACGCCATCTGTTGTGATGGCGTTTCTTTTCTGCATCCAGCAGAAACATTACTCATCTATTTTTTAGATAATCAGGAAACAACCTTGCGAGGATTGACTTTGCCACATATAATAGAATTAAACTTTAGTGTCAGCATAATTGACGGATCAGATCAGACGTCAATCAGGAGGCGATATAATGAATCGAATTATGATTGTGGATGATGCAGAAACCATCCGAAAGGAACTGGCATCATTTTTAGGAAGCTGCGGATACAAGGTATCTTCTTTAGAAAATTTCAGTAATGTAGTACAAGATATTATTCAAGAAAAACCGGATCTTGTGTTATTGGACATCAATTTGCCTTATGCGGACGGGTATCATATTTGCCGCGAGCTGCGTAAGCAATCCAATATTCCTATTTTGGTGGTCACCAGTCGAAACAGCGAAGTGGATGAGCTGATGAGCATGAATTTGGGAGCAGATGATTTTATTGCCAAGCCCTACAATCTGCACATTCTGGAAGCAAGGATTTCTGCTATTTTACGCCGTTCCCAAAATGCGCAAACAAGAGATGTCATTGAATACAAAGGTTTATCCCTCGATTTGCTCAGTGGAGCAGTCTCTTATCAGGGAGAAAGTGTACTTCTGACCAAGAATGAGCTAAAAATGCTTGCCTTTCTGATCCAGCATCAAGGGAAAATTGTTTCAAGAGATGACTTGATGGAATATATGTGGAGTTCAGAGGCTTTTATTGATGATAACAATTTGTCGGTTAACATGACCAGACTTCGGAAAAAACTGGAACAGCTTGGTTTTCCGGAAACCGTCGAGACTCGAAGAGGGTTAGGTTATCAGCTGCCATGAAATTAAAAGAATTTTTGCAGGACCATTTCGCTTTTTTGGTGGTGAACGGATGCGCATTTTTCTTAATTGCTGCTATCCTGTTGGTGCAGGATGTACGTTTTCTTACGATCTTTGTTTTGTTCTTTATATGGTTTGTTCCGCTACTTAGCTATATGGCCATGCAATTCTGCCGTGAGAAGCGTTTCTTGGACGAACTGGACAGTCTGTCGCAAAGCCTGGATCAGGCGTATCTGCTGTCGGAAGTAATTACACCGCCCGCCTATGCTGAGGGGCAAGTGTACTACCGGGCTTTGAAGCGAGCGGGTCGCAGTATGCTGGAGCGGGTAAATGAGTACGCTGCCGCACAAAAAGAATATCAAGAATATGTGGAAACATGGGTTCACGAGATCAAAACCCCCATCGCTTCTGCGCAGTTGATTATTGATAACCACAAGGATGATGTCACTCGAGCCATCAATGCAGAGCTGAGGCAAATAGATGACTATGTGGAACAGGCACTCTACTATGCGAAGAGCAATACGGTGAATACCGATTATCAGGTTCGTCCATGTGACCTGGCTCAGTTGACCAAGGACGCTATTAGACGGAATGCATCGGACCTGATCAGAAAGAACTTTTCCGTAGAGGTATCCCAAGCGTGCGGTATTGTGTATACCGATTCAAAATGGATTGCCTTTATTTTAAATCAGCTCATTGGAAATGCTTTGAAATACTGCCGGGAAGAAGAACGAAAGCTACAAATATCTTCCCGAATGGAGAAAAATTGTACGGTCCTTTCTGTTTGGGATAATGGAATAGGAATTCCAGTACAAGATCAGTCCAAGGTGTTTGAGAAAGGTTTTACAGGAGAAAACGGCAGGCGCTTTGGCAAGTCTACCGGGATAGGTCTGTATCTCTGCAAAAAGCTGTGCGGATGTCTGGGAATTGGCATCACATTGGAATCGGAAATCGGGGAAGGAACTACTGTCCATTTGATTTTTCCCGTTGGTGAGTTTCATGTAGCAGTAAAAGGCTCCCGCTGATGGGCGGGAGCCTTTTCTTGCAAAACTGTAATCTTCTTGAAATGCAAAGCAATAGGATAACAGTCGCAGAACTGATATACTATGTTTGTTCCAAACAATTGCTTAATCACGGAGGTTATCATGATGAAAAAAAGTGTTTCTTTTATTTTAATTGCTGTTTTTGCTATTGCGATCTGCGCGGCCCTTTTGGTCAATTATAAAACGGATGATCTGGGCCAACCGGTGATCTGCGTTTCCATCGATGAAAATGGAAACTGCGAGGGAACAGCCACTACTTTTGCTGCTGATGTGGAGCAGGTCGTTTTTGTGTGTCAGCGGAAAAAGCCCTTTATTGGCAAAGCAACAATTACCTGGTACAGCGACAACGATAACAACACCCCCATCAAAACCCAAACCGTTTCTGCCAATAAAGCGGGTTACTATGTTTCGACCTTCTCTCAAGCAGATGGGTTGACTACCGGAGACTATCATGCTTACATTGATGTGTCCTATGCGCTGGGCAGTTCCAAATCTGTTGCAAACTTTACCATACAGTAATTCTTGGAGGAAGATATGAAGCCGATTTTGAATGTAGAAAGTGTCGAAAAATACTATGGAGGCAAAAGCTGCTTAACCAAAGCACTCGATCAAGTTAGTTTCCAAGTGAACAAAGGTGAGTTTGTGGGAATCATGGGTCCTTCCGGCAGTGGAAAGACGACTCTGCTCAACTGTATTTCTACAATTGATACGGTGTCTGCCGGCAAAATTCTCATCAATGACCGCGATATCACAAAATTGAATTCCAAACAGCTGGAAGCCTTCCGCCGTGACGAGTTGGGCTTTGTTTTTCAGGACTTCAACCTCTTGGATACACTGACCGCATATGAAAACATTGCGCTGGCTCTCACCATCCAAAATGTACCTGCCAACCAAATTGATACGGTCATTCGTGATGCTGCAAAGACACTGGGCATTGCGGACATTCTGCAGAAATATCCCTATCAGATGTCTGGCGGACAGAAGCAGCGCGTGGCATCTGCTCGCGTTTTAGTAAAAAACCCATTGCTAATTCTGGCTGACGAGCCTACTGGTGCTTTGGACTCCAAATCCTCCCGTATGCTGCTGGAATCGTTTGAACAGATGAACCAGAAATTGCAGTCTACAATTCTGATGGTGACCCATGATTCGTTTACTGCCAGCTATGCGCATCGCATTTTGTTTATCAAGGATGGCAGATTGTTTAACGAAATTGTCCGCGGCAACGCATCCAGAAAGGAGTTCTTCAATCAGATTATAGACGTAGTAACCTTGCTGGGAGGTGACACCGCAGATGTTTTGTAAACTCTCCGTGAGCAATGTGAAGAAGAGCATTCAGGATTATGCCATTTACTTCTTGACTTTAACCGTAGCGGTGTGCATCTTCTATGTGTTTAACTCCATTGACGCTCAAAAGAATGTGCTGATCGGAAGTGCTGTCTCTGAAAGCTTTCTGAGCAATATGAATTTTGCCATGTCGCTGCTCTCTGTTTTTGTAACCATTGTGGTGGCAGGATTGGTGCTTTATGCCAATAATTTCCTTGTGGGTCGCCGTAAACGGGAATTTGGAATTTATATGACATTAGGAATGCCCAAAATGCGAATTTCCGGAATTTTGCTGCTGGAAACGCTGTTGGTCGGCTCTATCGCGCTGGGTGCCGGACTGATTTTAGGCTTTGTTTTGTCCCAGGGCATGGCCCTGTTCTCATCCTATCTTCTAAATATTGAGATTGCACAGTTTCAACTTGTTTTTTCCGCAAAAGCGGTTGGAAAAACGGTTCTCTGCTTTGGGTTGGTTTTTGTGGTCGTGATGCTCTGCAATCACATTGTGATTTCACGTTATCAGCTGTCCGAACTGTTGTGTGCGGCCAAAAAAAACCAATCGATTAAAGTAAAAAATCCGAGGCTATTAGTTGGATTCCTGTTACTGTCAGTCTTAATCCTGGCATCAAGTTATGCACTGGTACTGGCGGTGGGGATGAATCCTCTTGACCCGCTTTTCCTAGCGGCAATCGTAATTGGGGCGGTGGGGACCTTTTTGTTTGTTTACAGTCTGTCGGGAGCGCTGCTGTGTTTTATGAGCCGCAACCGCAAGGTATATTACAAAGGATTAAACATCTTTGTTTTGCGTCAGTTAAACAATAAAATTGTAACAAACTTTGTTTCGATGTCTATGATCAGCTTCCTACTGTTTTTAGCGATCAGCATTTCTCTGAGTATGTTCACCTACCGCAGTAATTTGGAAAGAATGCTGGATGGAAATCTGAATTTTGACGCTTCGGGAACAGTTTCCATTTATAACCAAGAGGACCGGGAAAAAGATCTTCGAGCGTTAATCAACCAAAACCGAGCGGGGATCGTTCTTGACGATAAAACGCAATTTGCTCTGTATAAACGTCGTTCTGTTGATACCTCCATGAGCGAAATTCTTGTGGATTATTTGTCCGAACGCCAGAAGAAAGAAATTCAAAAATCGGTGTATGGGGCTTCCAACATCGCTGGAAAGACCAATGTGCTTACCAGTTCGGAATATAACCAGATTCGAGGTTTGCTGGGAGAAAACCCCATCCCGCTGGCAGATCAGGAAATTCTGGTGGTGTCCAACTACGACGATGGCGGTGTCCTGACGGATTATATCCACGATGTGGGAAATGTGCAGCTTGCCGGAGTTACCTATCGGATTAAAAATGATGCTCCGATTGTGGAAAATATCATGACAGGCAGCAGCGTCAACTACTTTTATCTGATTGTCCCAGACAGCTTTACCGATTTCCGTGACGCGCCCGAAGAACAGCGGATCAATTTTGTCTGCACCGGAAACGACGCTGAAAGAGCTGAACAAAAGGCGGCGCTCACCAAACTGCTTGAATATTACGAAACCTTGAGCCGTAATGGGCAGGCAACCGTGGAGCCTATCGCAATTTATGGTGTCACAAACGATCAGTTTCAAGCTGAAATCTATGGATCGGCTGCAAGTCTGATTTTTATCGGCATCTATCTGGGACTGATTTTCCTGATTGCGTCGGTAGCAATATTGGCTATTCAGCAACTTTCAGAAGCAAGTGAGAGTATTGGTCGCTATCGTGCCTTACAGAGAATGGGCGTACCGGACAACTTGATCCGGCAATCGGTTCTGCAACAAATTCTATTCTACTTTGCATTACCTTTGGGGCTTGCCATCGTGGATTCCGTATTTGGGATTCGCGTAATGGGAGAACGCTTCAACCAATTCCATCTGAGGGTTTTTAATGGTGTGTCTCTGATTGCCATGATCATTTTTGTATTTATCTTTTCTGGGTATTTATATGTGACCTATAAAGGCTACCAAAATGTGATTGAGAAAACACACGGTATAGGGTAATCTGAATCTCTGCATAAGAAGGATTTTATTGTTTTGTTCGGAAATATTCTTCGGCTTCGAAACATACTATCCGCTTTTGACCGCTTTGCTGGAAAAGAGATTCTTTCACCTATTGATTTTCAGGACTACACAGGCACCTATCATGATGTGTATGAAGAAATCAAACCGAAAACAGGGGACAAAGACAGTATTATGGATGATGTTGTTTTTGAAATGGAACTGGTAAAGCAGGTAGAGGTTAATATCGATTATATTCTGATGCTGGTTGCAAAATATCATGATGATAATTGTAAGGATAAAGAGGTTCTTGTTGCTATTGATAAAGCGATTAAATCGAGTTTACAGCTGCGTTCCAAGTGGATTATAGTCAATAAATCAGACAGACTTTATAAAGAAAGCGAGAAATACCTTCTTTTTGGTGTCTACTTTATTGTAATGGATACTTACTGTGTTTCCCCATTTTTTAATATAGATCCAATATGCTAATAGAAAATATAAATTTTATTCTCTTTAATAAATTTATATAGTATATGGATCTCTTGATTGATATACCCAGTGTCTACCCGTGTGATATTTACTTAATTTTTCTTCCTTAACCAATACCTACAGTATACGATTTGCGGTTATAGCTGATACTCCGCACAAATTCTGTACATCGATATTCATAATATAACCATGTGTTTTCAGATACTCCTCATTCTTTCTACATCTCAGGAGAGTTTTGTCTATATTGACATCACTCAAATCATCGCTCCTTTCATCAATTGAATCTCATTTTTTGAGTGATGTTTTTTGGTATTAGAATGAAAAAACAACAGTACAATAATACTGCTTAATTCCTTACTTTTGAGATATAGCACATCTAAAAGTCGAAAGTGACAAAAAGGGAAAAACAAGACAGGGTACATTCAGGTAGACATTTGGGTAGACAAATGCCCAAAATACGCCCGAAAATAGCCCAATACAGACAGGGAAGAGAAGGGAAAATAAAAGTAAAAAAACCGCATAACAAAAGGAAAAGTTAGTGCAATAAGTGACAGAAAGGGAATAAGGTTACGACAGTTCAATTCCCCTCGCCTCCACCAAATGTAAGGTATGCGAACACCATAACGATCGCACCATTGCCAGACGGGCTTTTCCGTGCGGTCGTCAATATAGACGACCACGACACGGAAGCCCGAAGGCAAACACACAAAGCCACCTATGCCGAGATACGGACATGGGTAATGGCTACATACGGCCAAACAGTGACTAATCTTGACGTATCACGAGCAAAACAGCGTTGCGGACTTGTCACAGTCCCATACAATGGCAGGCAGGCGTCAGGCAAGTACGATGCGCCGCATAGGCGAGCTGAAAAGGAAGAGATGGCGATCGCTGCTCTTCGGCATTTTGGCCTCGTATGATTCGAGCCGGACATCACGCAAAAAAAGCGGGGTGATCCGGCTCTTTTTTGCGATTTTCAGGAAATTTATGGCAATTTTCCTCAATTTCAAATGTTAACATTTTGTAAACTTAGTTTACCCGCTTGTAGCATGGCTTCACGGCGGGGTGCTTGTTTGATCTTTTTCTTGATCTGTGGTACCATATAGGCAAACGGAAAGATAGGAAAGAAAAGAGCAAAATATAACGATAAAATAGTATTGGCAACGGCGGCAGCTACAGCAACCAGGTAGCTCCGCGATGCCAAACCCGGTTGCCCGGCCGGGCATTCATGCTTAAGCCTATTGTGGTATGGATGCCTGTCCGGGTATTTTTATGTCCATCAAAGTATCATAACCCACAAATATATAGGAAAACAAAGCTGGCAATATTAAAGTATCAATCTGGACAGGAAAGAATCAAAAAAGGAGGACAATAGTATGTCTGAAAACATCAACGCAGTAAACAACGGAACGGCAACTACACTGGCTGCCGGCGGACAGAATCCGGCACAGACGACGAATGCTAACATGTATTGCGATATCAATGCGATATGGGACGCGGCGATCAGTGGATTGAAAATCACAACCGACATGGACGGTTTGCTTGATAAGGATACGGCGGCATCTGTCAAAGCGTTAATCATGGATGATGCAACATTCCGGCTGATGCTTCTGGCGCAGGCGTCAAAAAGCAAGCTTGGAACCGTAAAGCGCCTCGATGCGTATGCCGCAGTGCAGGTGATGCTTCGTACAGGCGATGTCGGAGTCATCGAGCCAGAAGCGGGCGGAGCGCGTCTGCTGGCAATCCGTCATCATACAGGACCGGACGCAGGTATCTGGACCATTGATGCGCAGGGTCTGGGCTATCATGTACAGAAGGCAGCGATCAATCTGGGCGTGGATCCGCGACAGATTGAACTGGTTACTAAGTCTTTAATGGTTATGGCACCGGTCATCAAAGAAGACAAGGACACCGGGATCGCTCCCATGAGGAACGGCGTTTTGGACCTGCGTACGCGTGATTTTACTCCGTATCTGCTCCCGGACGGTTCGGAAAACCCGGACTATGTTGCAAAATATGGGCACAGAGTGCTGACGTACAAAAACGCAGCAGAATGGGACCCGCAGGCGGCTGATGACGTTATGACCGGTCCTGACGGTCTGACATGGTCCGTAGAGCAGCACATGCAGGACGTATTGGGGGACAACCCGGCGGCGATCAATATCTGGTGGCAGGCTGCTAATTTCGCACTTCGTGGCATGTCCGGTGGCAGGGCTATTTGGATGATGGACCACAGCGAGAACGGCCAGGGCGGCGGTGCAAAGTCTACCACAGCGGGCATGATTGCAGCAGCAGTAGGACAGGCCGGCGTTGGTGCTTTAGACCTTGACCATTTGCAGGAACGGTTCGGCTTGGCTTCTATCATCGGAAAGCGTATGGTCGTCGGAAACGAGTCAAATGCAGGTGCCAAACAGTTAGAAAACGCGGCCGTTATTAAATCTATGATGCGTGGCGAGCCCGTACAGGTCGAGCGAAAATATGGTAATCTTGTGACATATACATTCCGCGGCCTCATGATCCAGTGTTTTAACTGCTCAAGCCCTAAGATTAGCGACAAGACGGGATCTTTTTATAGAAAGATCTGTGCTATCCCGTTCAGCCGTCGTCTCGGCGGCACTACGGAGCGCAAATATATCGCTGATGACTATATTTACCGTCAAAGCGTCATCAACTACATTGCATACAAGGCGTTGTTGCTGGGCCCTATTACCCGTTACAATGAGGATGACCTCAAGGCTTTGGACACCAACATCATTACGATGCGGGCGGCCGGTTCGACAGTTTTTGGGTTCATGCAGGAAGTCGCCCCGACAATCGCGGGAGAAATGATCCCGCTATCTGCACTGTACGCCTGCTACGGCCAGTGGTGCAAGATTAACGGCTACAACGGCTGCAATGCTAACAGCTTCGAAGTAGATCTAGCCCAGTGGCTTGCAACCCGTGATGATTGGCAGATGTCGCCCGCAGGCGCTAAACCTCGGAGGCTGCCTGCGGATGCGCCGGCGGAGCCGATGCTCGCTGACTACGGCACACTTGACTGGAGGAATAACAAGGACCCGTACAACCACGACATGTATAACGGCGCTGGAGATTGGGACAGAGCCGCGATGCGTAAGACGGCCCGCAAGTGGATCGAACGGACACCAAACAGCACACAACATGCAGCAGACGAGCGTGCCATGCAGTTAAGCAGATACCGCGATTTCTGCCAAGCTATGACCTGGGAATGGGTGATGCACGCTGGACGGACAGCCGAAGAGACGCGGCAAGCAATGCCTGATTTTGACACATGGGTCAGCATGGGCAAGCCGATTCCGAGATACATTGGCAACACGCTGGACACAATGCGAGTTGGTTCTTTTGCATCGTATACTGCACGCATCGAGTACAATCCTTTGGATCTCAGCAACACGATCCCGCTCGTTCTGTGATAACAAGCCCCCGGACTTATTGTCCGGGGGTTTTTTGTGCGTTTTGTGCTGTTCTCATTTACGCAGTGAATAGTTAGTCTTGCCCTCGTATATTTCCCTACTTTTGCTCTTATTTTCATCCTGGAGGTCGTTAAGTGCTTTTTGGGTGTAGTATCATTATACGGTCAAAAAAGCAGGAGAATGGAGCGGGCGTGGAATGTGTAGAGCGACGTGCATCTTCTCAGGACATTCGTCCTCTGCGCATTTTGATTCTCAATTTAATGCCTAAGAAAATTGACACAGAACGCCAGCTTCTTCGAATGCTCAGCAATACACCTTTGCAGGTCGATATTGAATTGATGCAGACCGCTACCCATAATCCAAAGAATACTCCACAGGACCACCTTCTCAAATTCTATAAAACTTTTTCTGATATTAAAGACCAATACTTTGATGGAATGATTATCACCGGCGCACCGGTAGAACATCTGGAATTTGAAGAAGTTGCCTACTGGCCAGAACTTTGTGAGATTATGGAATGGAGCAAATATCACGTTCACTCCACCCTGCATATCTGCTGGGGTGCACAGGCAGCCCTACATTATCATTACGGACTGCGTAAAACACTTCTCCCCAAAAAGATGTTCGGTGTTTTCCCGCACACTATGCACGATAAAACGGTCCCCCTTCTTCGAGGCTTTGATGAGGTCTACTGGATGCCCCATTCCCGCCACACCGAAGTAAAAGAATCAGAAATCCGTGCTGTGGATGGATTATATATCCTTTCTTCCTCTCCAATCGCAGGAACCAATATCGTATCCAATCATAACGGCCGTCAAATTTTCATCTTTGGTCATTCGGAATATGAAGCAAACACCCTTGCAGAAGAATATTTCCGTGATCTGGGCAAACTGGATAATGTAGAACTTCCTTACCACTACTTTCCGGATGATGACCCGACACAAAAACCAATCCGTACCTGGCGCAGCCACGCCTACCTGTTCTACTCCAACTGGCTTAACTACTACGTCTACCAGTCCACCCCATATGACCTTTGCTCCATGCGGCTGGACCCAAAATAATATCTTGATCTGAAAGGGGAATTGTCATGCTCTGTGATCTCCACATTCATTCCTGGCATTCAGATGGGACCTGGTCACCCGAACAGATTGCCATTGTCTGTAAAGAAAAAGGAATCTCCTGTTTTTCCATCACCGACCATAACCTGCTCTCTGCTTATCCCGAAGCGATGCAGTGTGCTCAAAAATATGGGCTTACCTGTATTCCTGGAGTAGAGATTGACTGCATCCTCGATGGAAAAAGCTATCATGTCCTCGGATATCAGGTCGACCCAAACTATGAGCCGCTGCGCATCCTTTTAAAAGAAGCCCGCACTGTGCTCGACCAGATGAGCGACCGCCTAATCGCAGCAATCGAACATTCCCCTTTTGATTTGTCTCATCCTGTATCTATGCAGGATTATCTCAGCTACACCTATCATCTGTCCCGCGGCGGCTGGAAGGGACTCAATTATGTTATCGACCGAAAACTCGCCCATGACTTTGATTCTGCGATGGCACTTTACTCCCGCTACCATATCACCTATGAAAAAAGTGCCTTTCCTTCCATGGAAGAGACCTGTAAAACCATCGTAGCAGCGGGCGGTTATCCCGTTCTGGCACACCCTTCCAACTATTTTCCCTTGGATGATACCTTAGAAGAAAATCTCCTGAAAACCGTTCAGGCAGGCGTACAGGGCGTAGAGTGCTACTATCCGGCGCAATCAGACGAATACCGCAGCCGCTGTACCGCATTTTGTAAGGAGCACCAGCTTTTTATTACCTGCGGCGGCGATAGCCATGGAGAGTTTCAGAAGGATATCGATGGCATCTGCTACGAGATCGGTGCGGCATCGATGGATTCTTCCAAGCTTTGTTTAAGATAAAATTTGTTTTTCTATAACAATAACCCCCGAGGAAATTCCCCGGGGGTTCTTCTATATCTGATACTGTTTTATTTTCTCCATCATTTTATCATAACACTCAACCGTAGCATCTGCCCAACCTTTTTCTCCGTCTTCGGTTATATAATAAGACATATGGCACAGCTTGATATAAGCATATCTCTTTTTGGTTCTCACCCCTTTATAGTGCACTCTATATTCTACTTTGTAATAAGTGTACAACCCTCGATATCCCTTTTCTTTTCCAAACCACGTATAAAAACCATCAACCCTACTTTCTCCCTGCCATTCCAATAATTGCTGATATAGTTCCTGTGCCATTCTCGCATCATCAACATAATATTCCTGCCCTGATATATCCTGAAAAGAAACTGCCTGAATATTATACGGATGGCAGACCACAAACTGATCCAGCATTAAAAATATGACAAGAAATTTTATTCCTATCCATATATTGGTTTTGAAATCACTCATCAAGAATAACTCCTTCATAAATTAGTTCTCCTCAAAGCCTATTGCTCCGCTGTGCTCCTTGTTATGGAACTTGAACCACGATGTCATGTGCCGACATCGCACCGTCTTCATCTAAATGGATTACTTCATAACCTACTGTATAAGTTAGCTCATCTGTTTCATAATCGTAGCTGTAAAAGATCTGATCTTCGTCCACCTCTACCAATGCATTCGGAATATCCGGCAGTTGGACTTTCTCTCCTCCACTCTCCACAAAAGCTTGAACCCTTTTTGGAATTGTTTTTTCCTTTTTCAGCATTTGATGGGACGGATAGTCGCTATAATTTAATTCCAAGGCAACGCCATCTTCTATATAAACAGAATACTTAATACCCAGATAAACATTTCCTCCCTCAGTTGGAATAGCTTTTGTCAGAAGAATTTGGTATAGGGAAGAATCATAATAAAAGGCATTCAGAATATAATATTCTTTGTCAAAATTGGGATTTACTTTTTTTATTTCGGCAATTAAATTTTTTCCCAGCACGCTTGACCATTCTTTTCCCTGCATTGCTTCTTCATTATCCTGATATGCTATCATGGAAGATTCATCACACGGAATATGGAGTTCAACACTGTTTTCAATTCCATAATTCGAATCTGCTGTCTGCACGCTCTCCTGTTCTGTTATTTTTTGTTTTTCATCTTCTTTGCTGATTAAAGATATCAAAAAAATCCCAATTACACACCCAATCAACAATAAAAGTAAAATGCCCGCAATCAGGTTTCTGTGCTTTTTGTTTTGTGCCATTTCCCCACTCTCCTTTAAAAAGCGTCATCCCTCAGTTTTTTCTTAATTAAAACGGATTTAATCACTCACTCTATATGGTAAAACATCTCTCAATGCTTGCTCTAAAGGTGTTGGCTCTCCAATAAGCCAATATTTGGGTAATTCTATATATACGATTCCCTTTTGTATTTGTCCATTCCTATAGGTAACGATGTATGGAACCCTTTCATAAATATGTAATGCTATCGTTTGCGGAACTCCCCATATATCTCTGGATGGAAGAGTCTGCTGCATCCACTTGACCATTTTTTCTGAAAATGTTTTTGCTGTATCTGGATCATCAATTAAAAACTTTACCGGTTCCATTTCATTATCACTGGCAACGGAAAGTTTCCACCCTTCATCTATCTCAAATTCAACCTGAACAACATTTTCGATATTAGCATTTAAACAAATCAAATAAAAATTGGGCAGGCACCACCACATAATCCACATAAACATTGTAGATAAACATATTCCGAGTAAAGAAAGTCCTATTCGTATGACACACTTTTTCTCCATCTTTCTTCACCCTTCTTTAAGTAAAAACGACAACATTCTCCTTGACCTTATTTTATCACCTTTTTCTTTTAAACTCAACTATCCTTGTAATAGAAAGACCCCCGAGGAAATTCCTCGGGGGTCTTTCTATATCTGATACTATTTTATTTTATCCATCATCTTGTCATAACGCTCAACCGTAACGTCTGCCCAAAGTCTGTTTCTGTTCTCTGGCATATTCTCTCATCACATTAAATCGGAATTTACGAGTTCAGCCACTTTTTCAATAATCCATATATGGTTTGGATATCCTCTTTACTGCACATTTGTTCAGTTCTGCCAATTGAGTAGTGATGTCCAAAATTATTATCCAAATAAGTATTACCATTGATGACAACTGGATTTTTGTATCTCGGTCTGACATGAATATGTATATGTGGACATGGCTCCGGTGACTTATAAAAACTGTTCATCAAGCAGCTCCAATTACAGTGTTCTGCATTGAAAACTGTTTTTATGCATTTTTCGTATTTCTTTATCAACAGAAAAAGTTCCATCCATTCATCATCTTTGAGTTCCGGCAAAGAACCACAATGCCGTTTTAATACTATAATGCACCGTCCGATATAATCTTGTTCATCCGCAAGGTAAACAGTCCAATACTTGGTATCTGACAATAAATACTTCTTGTCCTCTTCAGATAGATTACACCATTCGCATCTTTTCACTATATTTCCTCCAACTTTGGTTTCCATACACGACATTCTCTCGCATTAGCATACTCGCTCGTTTACGCAGACCACCCGTCTTTGCGCCGTAGGCAAATGGGCAACGTTTCACTTCCCATTTTCGGAGAATCGAATTTCATTCGATTCTCATGGTGACAGTGCATTATTTTAATTTGAGCAGTTTACTCTAACCGTCACCTTTGCCCCCGAGAATGTCGCTACGCTCCATTCTCCAAAACACTTTTCTTTTGGCCTAACCTTTTCTTTTAGCAAAGAAAAGGTTAGAATCCGGAGATATGACCACGTTCCAGTGCACCATACAAACGCTTTTTAAAGCCCTTGCTTTCTTTGTCCATCATGCGAATCCATTCCTTGGTTTTTTCACGGTTGGTGTTTCCGTCGGCAGGGCATTTGCTCTTGACTACCGGCAGATTTTCGTGATGAACCGCCGCTGAGATCATGCTTTCCTCTGCCATAACCATCGGACGGATCATGGTCAGATCCTTTCTGGAAAGATAGGTCACCGGCTGGAAGCATCCGACCCGTCCTTCCTGGAACAGATTCATGATAAAGGTCTCAATCGCATCGTCGTAGTGGTGTCCCAACGCAATCTTGTTGCAGCCGTTTTCCTTTGCCGCATCGTGCAAACAACCGCGACGCATTCTTGCGCACAGGGAGCAAGGATTGCTCTCGTTTCTTACATCAAACACAATCTGACCGATTTCGGTTCTCTTGAGAACATAAGGAATCCCCAGTTCCTCACACAGCTTGGCAATAGGGGAATAATCTGTCTCCACCCCATTAAAACATGGGTCGAGGGTAATCGCTACAATTTCATAGTCAATGCCGATATATTCCTTTAACTTTGCAAGACCTACCAGCAGAGCAACCGAGTCTTTGCCGCCACTGACTCCCACTGCAATTCGGTCACCCGGCTGAATCATATCATACTTCTCAATCGCTCTGCGCATCAAACCTGCCAGTTTCTGCATTGCTCCCATCCTATTCCTCCTCTTTGTGGTTACGGCGATAGTTCAGATAATTTTCCAGAATAATGGTTGCTGCCACCGCATCAATTACCTGTTTGCGTTTTTTTCCTCTGGTGTTGGTTTCGTTTAAAAAGCCAATTGCCGAAACGGTGGTCTGACGCTCATCCCACAAAACCACCGGCACCGAAACAAGCTCCCTTAATTTTTCTGCAAACTCCTCGCACAGCTGTGCCCTTGGACCTTTGCTGCCATCCATGTTGAGCGGATGACCTACAACAATCAGCTCCGCACCCTGTTCTTCTGCCTGTGCAGCCGTTTTCTGAATGGTGGTCGGAAAATGTTTTTCCTCAATGACACAAACTGGGCTTGCCAGCAGCTCACCTCTATCACAGATTGCGATTCCTGTTCTGGAATCACCAAAATCCACTGCCAAAATTTTCATCTTTCCCTATCCTTTCTGCTTTCAATTCATGTTTTTCAGAATACCATACCGCAGGATAACTTTCAATATCCTTTCAAGCTTTTCTCTGCCAAATCTGCTCCTTGATTTTATTTTTTCTGTGTGTTAGTCTAAAAACAAATCAGATCTTTCGGAGGTGTTCTTATGAAAGAAATCCGCAAAAAACGTGCCGTTGCTACTGCATAATAAAATCTATTTTGGAGGTGAAAATAAACAGAGAAAGAAAGGATTTTTCTTATGAATCAAATGATGATTCCAGACCCTAACATCATTTTTCCAAATGAATATCATACATCCTGTTTTATCAAAAATGTGGTTACTGCTCCAAACATCGTAATTGGAGATTATACCTATTACGACGATCCGGATGACCCCACAGGATTTGAACAGAACAATGTCCTGTTTAACTATCCTGAATTTGGTGATCGCTTGATTATCGGAAAATTCTGCGCAATTGCAAGTAAAACCCAGTTTATCATGGGGCCTGCTAACCATCGAATCAGCAGTGTGACCACCTATCCATTCAATGTATTCGGTGGTGCCTGGGAAGCAAACACCCCTCCTCACCTTTCTCAACTTCCGCACAAAGGAGATACCGTCATCGGCAATGATGTCTGGATTGGTCGGGAATGTGTCATCATGCCTGGTGTTCATATCGGGGATGGAGCTATCATCGCTGCACGCTCCGTCGTGGTAAAAGATATCCCTCCCTATACCGTCGCAGGAGGAAATCCCGCAAAACCGCTGAAAAAGCGGTTTGATGACGAACTGATCGAACTGCTGCTGCAGTTTCGCTGGTGGGATCTTGCACCCGAGCGTTTGGTGGAAGTATTGCCGCTTTTGTGCGACCCTGACCTTGAAAAAGTAAAAAACAAAATACGGAATTGGCTTTAAAAACATAAAACACCCTTCTGTGCTCACAGAAGGGTGTTTTATTATATCCAATTATAATTTCTTTTCAAAAATACCGCACACCTGTTCTACTCCCGTTTCTTTTCGAAACAGGTGCTTTTTTGTTCCTATTTGGGTAAATCCCAAACGTTCAATCAGCTTACGGGATGGCAGATTTTCCAGTGCAAGCTCCGCAATGATTCTGTTAACTCTCATTTGCTTCATCTGGGCTATCATCTCCTGCGCTGCTTCCTGCGCATATCCTTGACCCTGATACTTCTTCTTAAAGCTGTATCCCATTTCCCGAAGCTGCTCTCCGCAAAAGCACAGATATCCAATTACTTCACTGCTGCCTTTGAGACAAACCGAATAAAAATATCCGCTGTCCGACCAAACCTTTACCTGTTCTTTTGCTTTTTCTTCTGTCGTCGGCAGAGGATAGTCATAGATTGCTTCCGGTGAAGTTTCAAAATCCAAGAACATTTCCAAAACATCCGGCCATTCTTCCGGATGCATTGGATGAATCTCCAGACGGGACGTCAAAATTTGATGTGTCACAATCATCATCCTTTTTCCCTGATATAAAATACAGCGGCGAAACAAATTGTTTCGCCGCTGTATCAAACAGTCTTTTTATCTCCTCACAAAAGAGGATATTATTTTAAACTATTTTGCTGCGTACAGTTCGCCCAAACGTACCAGGTGTTCATAACGAGCACGAGAATTCTGTGCAGCCTGTTCGAACAGAGCTTCTGCTCTTTCTGGGAATGCACGGGTCAGAGAGGAGTAACGAGCCTCACCGAGGATGAATTCTTTGTAATCGGTTGTTGGAGCTTTGCTGTCCAGAGTGAATGGGTTCTTGCCTTCTGCCTTCAGAGCTGGGTTGAAGCGGAACATATTCCAGTAACCACAATCAACAGCACGTTTCATTTCTTTCTGGCAGTTGGTCATGCCGCCCTTGATGGAGTGCATTTCACATGGAGCATAGCCGATGATCAGGGATGGACCTGGATATGCCTCAGCCTCAGCGATTGCTTTGATGGTCTGGTTCATGTCAGCGCCCATAGCGATCTGTGCAACATAGATGTAACCGTAGGACATAGCGATTTCAGCAAGGCTCTTCTTAGCGATTGCTTTACCAGCTGCAGCGAACTGTGCAACCTGACCGATCTGAGAAGCCTTGGAAGCCTGACCGCCGGTGTTGGAGTAAACTTCGGTATCGAATACCATGATGTTGATATCTTCGCCGGAAGCCAGAACGTGGTCTACGCCGCCGAAGCCGATATCGTATGCCCAACCGTCGCCGCCGAATACCCAAACAGATTTCTTGGAGAGGTATTCTTTCTGGGACAGAATTTCTTTTGCTTTGTCACAGCCGCAAGCTTCCAGAGCAGCGATGAGTTCTTCAGTAGCAGCCTGGTTTTCTTTGCCGTTGTTTACAGTATCCAGATATTTCTGACCAGCAACTTTAACAGCTTCGTTGGAGCCGTTTTCTACAACGTCACGAACTTTTTCGATCAGTCTTTCACGGATTACTTTCTGACCGAGGTACATACCAAAGCCGTGCTCAGCGTTGTCCTCGAACAGGGAGTTAGCCCATGCTGGACCATGACCTTTTTCGTTAACGGTATATGGAGATGTAGCAGCAGGACCGCCCCAGATAGAGGAACAACCTGTTGCGTTGGAGATGTACATTCTGTCACCGAACAGCTGAGTGATCAGACGAGCGTAAGCTGTCTCAGCACAACCAGCACAGGAGCCGGAGAACTCGAGCAGAGGTTTCTCGAACTGGCTGCCTTTAACGGTTTCTTTTGCAGGCATACCAGGTTTCTTGGAAACGTTAGCAACCAGGTAATCGAATACTGGCTGTTTGCTTTCCTGGCTTTCTCTTGGAACCATGGTGATTGCTTTTTCTTTTGCAGGACATTCGCCTACGCAGACGCCGCATCCCATACAATCCATAGGAGATACTGCCATTGTGAATCTGTATTCTTCCAGACCTTTACCGATCATCTTAGCTGTCTGCAGGCCTGCTGGAGCGTTAGCAACTTCTTCCTCGCTCAGAGCGAATGGACGGATGGTTGCATGTGGGCAGACATAAGAACAACGGTTACACTGGATACATTTTGTTTCATCCCATACTGGAACCATAACAGCAACACCGCGTTTTTCGTAAGCAGCAGCGCCCTGTTCAAAGGTACCATCAGCATGATCAACGAAAGCAGATACTGGCAGGCTGTCACCGTCCATCTTAGCAACTGGTTCCATGATAGTCTGAACCATGTTGATCAGTTTCTTGTTGTTGCCTGGCAGAACTTCTTCTACCTTCTTGTCTTCTGCATTTGCCCAGTCAGCTGGAACGTCGATCTTGACATAGTAGTCGAAACCAGCGTCGATAGCGTCATGGTTCATCTTAACGATAGCTTCACCCTTCTTAGAGAAGCTGCGGGTAGCTGCATCTTTCATGTAGTTGATTGCATCTTCTTTTGGAAGAACGCCAGCCAGAGCGAAGAATGCGGACTGGAGGATTGTGTTGGTACGTTTGCCCAGACCGATTTCGATTGCTTTGTCGATAGCGTTGATGGTGTACAGCTGGATGTTGTTCTTAGCAATGTAACGTTTTGCTTCAGCTGGCATATGCTCGTTGAGCTCTTCTGGAGTCCACTGGCAGTTGATGAGGAATACGCCGCCTGGTTTAACGTCACGAACCATCTTGTAGCCTTTTGTTACATAGGATGGGTTGTGGCAAGCAACAAAGTCTGCTTTGTTGATGTAGTATGGGCTCTTGATCGGTTTGTCACCAAAACGCAGATGGGAAATGGTGATACCGCCGGTCTTCTTGGAGTCATACTGGAAGTATGCCTGTACATATTTATTGGTGTGGTCACCGATGATCTTGATGGAGTTCTTGTTTGCACCAACAGTACCGTCGCCGCCCAGACCCCAGAATTTGCATTCGATGGTGCCTTCTGCAGCGGTGTTTGGAGCTTCTTTTTCTTCCAGGGACAGATGAGTAACGTCATCGTTGATGCCCAGAGTAAATCTTGCTTTTGGAGCTTCTTTGGACAGCTCTTCATAAACTGCAAAGATGCTTGCTGGAGTTGTATCTTTGGAGCCCAGACCGTAACGACCGCCGATGATGGTAGCCTGACGTCCTGCTTCGCTCATAGCAGACATAACATCCAGATGGAGAGGTTCAGCATAAGCACCTGGCTCTTTGGTACGGTCCAGAACAGCGATCTTGGTAGCGGTTTCTGGGATAGCAGCGAGCAGATGTTTTGCAGAGAATGGACGGAACAGTCTTACTTTAACAAGACCAACTTTTTCGCCCTTAGCGGTCAGGTAATCGATAACTTCTTCTGCAACGTCACAGATGGAGCCCATAGCAACGATAACACGGTCAGCATCTGGTGCACCATAGTAGTTGAACAGCTGATAGTTGGTACCCAGTTTAGCGTTAACTTTGCCCATGTATTCTTCAACAACAGCTGGAACTGCATTGTAGTACTCGTTGCAAGCTTCACGATGCTGGAAGAAGATATCGCCGTTTTCATGGGAACCACGCATGGTTGGGTGTTCTGGGTTCAGAGCACGTTTGCGGAATGCTTCAACAGCATCCATATCGCACATTTCTTTCAGGTCTTCGTAATCCCAAACCTCGATCTTCTGGATCTCGTGGGAGGTACGGAAGCCGTCGAAGAAGTGCAGGAACGGAACTCTGCCCTTGATAGCGGAAAGGTGAGCAACTGCGCCGAGGTCCATAACCTCCTGAGGGTTAGTGGAGCAGAGCATTGCATAACCGGTCTGGCGACATGCGTAGATATCGCTGTGGTCGCCGAAGATAGAAAGCGCATGGGAAGCTACGGCACGTGCGGAAACGTGGATAACCGACGGAAGCAGCTCGCCTGCGATCTTGTACATATTCGGAATCATCAGGAGAAGACCCTGCGAAGCGGTGTAGGTGGTGGTCAGCGCACCTGCGGAAAGGGAGCCGTGAACTGCACCGGCAGCGCCCGCCTCGGACTGCATCTCAACTACCTTAACCTGCTCGCCGAAGATGTTCTTAACTCCTGCGGTAGACCAGGAGTCGGTCACCTCTGCCATAACTGACGACGGGGTGATGGGGTAGATAGCAGCTAAATCAGTAAACGCATAGGACACGTGAGCCGCAGCGTTGTTGCCATCCATTGTTTGCATTTCTCTTTTTGCCATTGGATTTTCCTCCTTTAATTATACAGGCTGACGAACGTCCCGCCTGCGACTAATACCCTGTCCGCGCCAGGCAGTCAGGGTATCCATTTAGCTTATTTTTATTTTATCACAAATTCTTCAATTTGTAAATAGGTAAAGGTTTTGTTTTAGTTTTTTTATGCAATTTTCACATAATCATCATGTTGGAATTAACCATTAAAGCTTAGGCGGCGCTAACCAAACGCAGAAAAAAACCGCCTTTCGGCGGGTTTTTTTTTT
>ERZ780150.83-NODE-83-length-97446-cov-4.867339_pt1 | contig 97446 bp, 93 predicted proteins | sample MGYA00511019_ERZ780150 | MGnify/ENA primary metagenome ERZ780150 (study PRJEB29588, sample SAMEA2151633) | human gut metagenome | biome: human gut; feature: human-associated habitat; material: faeces | place: Denmark | collected 2008/2010 ...
CGCCGCAGTGAGGAGCGCCTCCGCCGTCCGGTTCACCCCGGAGATAATGTCTCCGGCCATGATCTCCCACATGGCGTTGGTGAGGGCGCGCCCCGGCACCAAAACCATCAGGGTGCCGATGGTGATGGCGTCCAGATTCTGCTGGGGAGTCAGGTTCACCAGGGCCAGCGCCACCAGGGAAGCGATGGCCGCTCCGAACAGGGTCTGGATGAAGCCGTTGAAGCCCAGCCGTCCGCCCACATACAGCATCCAGACGCCCACCGCCAGGCCGCAGACCCCGGCGTACAGGCTGTCCAGCAGGTCGCCGCCGAAAAACGCGGCGAAAAAGCCGGACGCCGCCGCATAGCCCAGCAGGAACACCCACCCGGGGTAGAGGTGGCGCTCCTTCTCCAGGGCGTCCACCTGGGCCTTGGCCTCCTCCATGGCCTCATAGAGGCCGGTGCCATCCCCTGGCTTTGGACAGAAGGACGGGTTGTGGAACTGGTAGAGGTCCACATAGTTCGTGCCCAGCCTTCTCAAGCTTTCTTCCAGATGTTTCCAAAAATCCGCACTGTTTTCGGCGGGCGTTTTGGTTGCGATAAACACCTGGTCCCGGATACCGGCCAGGGCCGCCCCCAGCTTCTCCTCGCTGTCCGTGTAGAACCGCGCGGTATCAAAAAAAGTGATGCCGGCATCATATGCCTTTCGCGCCAGCTTCACGGCGTCCTCCGTGCTGATCCGCTGGATCGGAAGTGCGCCAAACCCGTTCTTATTGACGGTAATCCCTGTTTTTCCAAGTGTCACTCTCTCCATTTTTTCGCCTCCACATTTTTCTTATACACATTGCCCGCTAAAAAGCTGTATCTCTGTTGCTTTCTTAATACTACTTCAGATAAGGAAAGAATACTTCACTCTTTTCCTTTTTGTCAAACATGTTGTTGTACTGCAAAATATTATAGTTCCGGATCCAGTCCGCTTCCTCACCCGTCGCTTCCTCGATGTGCAAAAATCCGCCGGCGGACTTGGAATAATAGCCTCTGGAATTGATTGCCGGAATGGTCTCCATCATATCCGCCAGGAACTGATTGTACGCCGGAAGTTCTATTCCTGCCCGCTCCAGCGCCAGCGTCGAGAGATAATTGATGCTGGTGACCGGCAGTTCCACCTCCGTGCTCTCATAGTTCGTCCATATGAAAAACGGTATCGTATACAGATCTTCCAGTTCATCCTCGGTCAGTCCCGAAAGTCCCTTGCCGTTTAAGTTCGGATAAAAACTGGACGAAAGGCTTGGCTGGTGATCGCCGAAAAATACGATCTCCACCGGATCATCCACATTTTGAAAATAGGAGATCAGATACTCCAACGCTGAATCGCTCTCGTGCACCAGAGAGAGATACTGATTGACGTCCGGATAGTTTAATCCCAACAGGCGTACCTTCTCATCAAAATTATCGTACTTTTCCGTATAACCGCCATGGTTCTGCATGGAAATACTCATGATAAACAGATCCTCATTCGCCGCACGGCTCTCATAGCGGTTAATGATTTTTTCATACAGTTCCCGGTCGGTGATATATTCCCGCAGAATCTTCGTCTGGTCAAAATCGTCGATAAAATGTGTCTCATCAAACCCGAGATCCGGATACACCGCGTTGCGGCTCCATCCGGTCTCATAGTACGGATGCATTGCCACACAGGTATAGCCGTCGTTCTTTAAGTTGGACACAATCGAGGTCGGCGTCTTGGAAATATACTGCTGATATACCACAGAACCGCTCGGCAGAAATGCCATGGAATTCCCGGTCATAAACTCCCACTCCGAATTCGGCGTCTTCGCACCGAACACGGAGGACAGCGCATATCCATGAATCGTGTTCTCCTTCAGGGAGTGGAAATAAGGCGCCACATCGATATTCGTGGAAAAATCTCCCACCACTGAAAGATCCGCATACGACTCGCTCATGACCACGATAATGGCCGGCTTTTCTCCCGGATCAGCTGCCACATCCGCATATGCCGAGGCAGCATCTTTCTCTCCCTGCTTCTTCCCGTCGCTATCCCCGCCGGAATACTGCTCTTCCAGCGCTTTCACCGCCTCACCGGAATACCCGTCAGGTGCAGCGATAAAACAGTCTCTTATGCTCAGCACAAAATTCAGAATATATCCGTTGCGGTAGCTTCCTTTCTGCTCCCAGGTCTCTGTCACTATGTACTCCGTCTTATGACCGATATACACGCCGCTCAGCACGGCAAGAGAGATACAGATGATCGCCATCGGCACTCTCTTTTTAAAGGAAACGTGAAGCTTGCGGATCAGCGCCACATAGAGCGTGGAAATCAGAATCACATAGCCCGCCCGGTCATCCATCACGAACTCATAATTGCCCGCCACCGAAAGTCCGGTCTGGATGGATTTCAGGTCGCTGAAAATGAATTCGTTCCCGCGGAACAGATATACAAAATAGTTGATTCCCGCCAGTGACACCAGAAAAATGTGGGAAATCATGCAGGTAAGTCCCGTATTATTGGTAAAAACCTGTACCGCCAGAAATACCACCAGACAGCACAAGATATTGAGCAGCATCTTCGGCTGTGTGATCTTGGCGCGAAGCTCTGCATCCAGCAACAGATACTGCACATGATACGCCGTGAAAATACTGCTGGCGCCGATCATCAGTCCGGTCCAGACCCACGGGATCTTCTCTGACAGTTCCACCTCCAGACTCTTAAATAGGAAATAGCACGCTCCGAATACCGGCAGCGCCCACACCGAAAAGCCGATCTTCCAGAACAATACCGCGGCAAAGATCATCGCCACCGCAAGTCTGCCCAAATTACCCTTGTCAAAATATAATTTTATTTTCATATGTTTCCTTATTTACGCTTTCTTTACATATTTTTTGCATGCCAACGTTAATTTTATCATGACTTGTGCGTTTGTCAATTTCCCAAACCTTAAACTTTTCAAAAGAAGCGCAAAATGAGGCTCGCACACAGGGCGGAGAATAGATTGCCGGTCACAATAAAATGTAGGATGCAATAAAGTTCCAGATAGAAACAGTGCATAGGATATTCGTTGGAACAAAATGCGAGAATTTCTTCTCTGCCGCTTTTTATATCCAATTCCGTGTCTTTCCACGTTTTGACAATCCGCGGGATGTGTCCGACACGCCGCAGACAATGAGCGGACTTTTTAGTGTTCCTAACATCACCGCTTCACAGACAATATAAAACCGCGCGAACCGAAACTCGTTGGCATCTGCTATTGAAAATAAGGCAGATGCCAATTCAGACATCGGCTTCGCGCGGTTATGTTTTGTTCATTGGTGATGTAAGGAACACACAAAAGTCCTTAAATTGTCTGTCGGCCTGCGGACACACCTGCGGAGTGCTCAAAACTTGGAAAAACACGGATCATCACAGATGTAAAAAGCGGCAGAGTTAGAAATTCCGTATTTTGCGATCCGAATTCCTACGCACTGTTTCTATTCTGGAACTCTGCTGTACTTACTGTTATCGTATCACTGCCAGTCTATTCTCCGCCCTGTGTACCAGCCTCATTTCACAGCTGGCGCTATCGTTTGGCTTGTCCCGTTTTTTTGAGGTAGATGCGGCGTATGATGACCACAACCGCCCCCACCAGAAACGGGAATACGAAGGTACCGAAGCGGTACAGAAGTGACGCGGAGCCTGCCAGTCCGGTTCCGACAATTCCGGAAAAAAGTGCGGTAAAGACGAACTCGGTAGAGCCGATTCCCGCCGGTGACGGAATGACTGCCGCAAGCATGACAGAAAGCGATGTGACCGCCATCGTCTGCGGGAGCGTAATCTCCCCCTGCCCCAGAAAGATCAGATACGGGATGGAATACCAGAATGCGAACTTGATGAGGTTCAATCCCACTGCACCCGCAACCAGCCGCTTCTCTCCCATCAGCTGTCTGGATGCATCCTCCAACATCTGGCACTGGTCATGAAGCATTGCTGCCTGCGGATCAAACCGCCCTTTCGTCTTTCCATTGAAGAAATCTACCACCCAAAGCAGCATGCGGTGAAACTGCCTGGAACAGCTGAACAGAATTAAAACCACGGTGATGATCAGCGTTACAAGATATCCCGCCAGCAGCAGCCACATATACTCCCCAAAATGTACCCGCATATAATTCCAGTTCAGTGCAAACAGAATCATTGAGAAAAACGCGATACTGATCTTATGAAACGCGTACTGCAGCATATACATTCCGAAGCTCTTGGAATACTCTATACCGTGCTCACCCAGATAGACAATCGCGGCAACCCCTGCTCCGCTGCCAAGTGTCGCCACGCGGTAAAAGGAGCACAAAAAGGCATTGGTAATACCCATGCCTAATGTGAATTCACGATTATATTGTTTTGCAAGCAGCGTGGTAATCACGCCCTCGACACAGTGATACACGACAGTCATTGCACAGATGCCTGCAATGACCGCCGGTGTCGTTTTTTCTAATTGTTCTAAGATCGGTCCTGCTGAATCCCGGAATGTATAAACAATGATTCCGATGATGACAAGTACCAATGCCCATTTTAAGATCTGTTTTTTCGCCTTGCTGATAACGATCGCCCCTTATTTTTTCTTAAAGTTGGTGTAGCCCTTCTGCTGGTACGGATGCTCTGCCCACAGCTTATCTGCTGTCTCTTTCCACTGGCATGCATACTCCATACATTTTCCGCAAAGATGCTCTACCGGCTCCGCCTCCTCAACATCCGTTGAGTGTGCACCGCTCTCGTGTACCATCTTCTGGAGCAGCTCCGGATTCTCTAACATTGGACATGGACGAAGCATGTTCTCATTGAACGGCTGGCCGTCTCTGTATGCCATGAACAGCGGCTGCTGTAAACACTCTAACAGAGACTTCTCACGGATATTTGCTCCTGAATAGTGAATAAATACACACGGCTCAACATCACCCTTCGGGTTGATGTGGCAGTAGTTTCTTCCTCCGGCGATACATCCGCCAACATACTCTCCATCGTTCTGGAAGTCCATAACGAAGATCTCTTTACCGCCTGTAAATCCACGTACCTCACGGATTCTGTGGTAAATATATTCTCTCTGTTCTCTGGTCGGCATCAGTTCCGGTGAAGCCTTCATACCTACCGGCATCAGATGGAAGTACCATGCGAAACGGCTTCCGTGCTCGATCAGAAGATCAAAGAACTCATCCGATGTAACGGCATCCATGTTCTTGCTGGTGTAGCATACGCTGTTACCGAAGATCAGCCCGTTCTCATGAAGCAGATCCATTGCATGAAGAACCTTGTCAAATACACCTTCGCCGCGGCGGAAATCATTGGCCTCCTCAAATCCCTCAAGACTGATGGATAAGGACAGGTTGCCGACACGCTTCATCTCGTCACAGAATGCCTGGTCTACGAGAGTTCCGTTTGTGTAGCAGTGAAATGCACACTCGTTGTGCTTCTCACAGAGCTTAATGATATCGTCTTTTCTGACTAACGGCTCACCACCGGTCATCATATAAAAGTAAATACCAAGCTCCTTACCCTGTGTCACGATATTGTCAAGCTCATCAAACGTAAGATTGAGCTTGTGTCCGTACTCAGCAGCCCAGCAGCCGGTGCAGCGCAGGTTACATGCACTGGTCGGATCCATTAAGATCAGCCACGGGATGTTACAGTTATGTACTTCCCTCATCTTACGAATCGTCTTCGTTCCCACAAATGCTGCCTGATATCCCAGATTTAATGCTGTCATCTTTGCTACATGGGGATCTGTCTCATCCAGAAGACGATTTACATAATGCATCCATTTATTGTCCGGATCCTGAATCATCTTTCTGGCTCCGTCATACGCTTCCTTACGGAAGTTATCGCCCATGAACTTTTCTGCAAGATCAACAATCTGAAGCAGGCCTTTTTCACGATCCTTATTCAGATGCTTCAATGCTGCATCAATCGCCACGCTGAATGCCTTTCTCTCTACTGACTGTGCTAAATTTGCCATCACTTAATCCTCCGTTTTCTTCCATACACACTAATTCTTTTCTAAGATGAAAGTATAAGGAATACTGCTCTTTTTTTACATATGCAATGCATTTTAAGTGTTGCCACCCGATATACATTTTCCTTATTTTGTCTATCATCTTATGACAATCTGACTGCTTTGATTATCACCGAACTATATTATATAGTTTCCATTACTACGTGATAGTATAACACTCTTTTTTTGATTGTCAATCTATTTGTTTTATTACATTTTTCTTAAATCTTCCATTCCTCACTTAACACCTTCCTATAAAATGGTTATACTCATGATGAACGAAAGGAGGAATTCCCATGCCAGGTTTTGTTACACATTATCTGTTTGGCGAAGAAATCTATCACCAGTTAAAATGTAATTCCCAGAAAAAAAATCTGTTTTATAACCGCAGCGCCTATGCGTTCGGACTGCAGGGACCGGATCTGTTTTTCTATTATCTTCCGTCCTATGCCCTGCACCGCCACAATCTCGGTGCCCTCGCACACACCACGGAGCCGCGTGCCTTTTTTCACGGACTGCTGGAAAGTTACGGTCGTCTCTCGTCCGCTGCAGACCGGGGCATTGCCGAAGCCTACATCTCCGGTTTCCTGGGGCACTATCTGCTCGACACCACATGCCATCCCTATATCTATGCCATGACGCATTACCATGACAAAAAGGAGAAAAGCTATTTTTCCAGACATGCCTATCTCGAGACAGAGATCGACACCGAACTGCTTGCCAGAAAGCGCCACAAGACACCCTGTGAATTCCACGCCGCCGATACGATCCAGCTGACTTTTGCCCAGAAACGCGTGATTGCCGGGCTCCTGTACGATGCCTATCATTACGCATTCCCCGAACTTTCCATTCATCGCAGCACCATGTGGATGGGAATCATCTCGCTTCCGCTCGGCATGCAGATTCTTCACGATGAAACCGGACAAAAAAAGGTTCTTTTCCGGTTCATGGAGAAGCATTTTCTGGGATACCCGTTATTTTCCCCGTTGATACCGAGCGACACACTGTTTTTCCGCACGGATCCTTTTAACCTGAGGCATGCCTCCTGGAAGAATCCCTGGGATGCCACACGCGTCTCCACGGAAAGCTTTTTTGATCTGTACGAAAAAAGCAGTGCGCACTGCCTTACCATGATACGAAAGCTTCACACATTACTGCATACAGAACCAAAAAGTGAGCTGCAGAAACAGCTCACTCTGGAATTTCTAAAAGAATACGGCAATCTGTCCTTCCACAGCGGTCTGGATGCGCGGATTCCAAGCTGATGCGCCCCCAAATGGGCGCATTCTTTTACAGATGGAAAAATTCCCGGATCTGCCCCTCAATGATCTTCATCAGACGCGTGCGCGCCTCGATGCTCGCCCATGCGATATGCGGCGTAATCATCAGCTTATCACTGTCCTTGATCTCACGCAGCGGATTGTCTGCCCGCATCGGCTCCGCCGAGAGCACATCCAGTCCTGCTGCCGCGATCGTACCGCTCTTTAACGCCTCCGCGAGATCTTTCTCCACCACAATCGGTCCTCTTCCAAGATTCAGGAAAATCGCAGATTTTTTCATTTTTGCAAACGCTCCGGCGTTCATAAGCCCTTCCGTATTGGCATCCAGCGGCGCATGCACCGACACGATGTCCGACTCCGCGAGCAACGTATCAAAATCTACTCTCTCGTATCCCGGCTGATCGTGTTTTCCGGAGGTGGAATAGTAGAGCACCCGGCACCCGAACATGCCCGCAATGTCCGCCACTCTTCTGCCGATCGCGCCAAGACCGATGACGCCCCATGTCTTCCCGCTCAGCTCATGAAACACATTGTCAAAATGTGTAAAGGAAACATCCCCCACATATTTTTCTGATTTTACATATTCATCATAATAATGCAACTTTTCCAGCAGATAGAACAATAATGCAAACGTATGCTGTGCCACTGTCTCCGTGGAATAGCCCGCCACGTTGCGCCATGCAATCCCACGCTGATCCAGATATTCCTTGTCGAGATTGTTGGTTCCCGTCGCCGTCACACATACCAGCTTTAAGTGCTCCGCTTCACCGATGGACTGCTCGTTGATCACAACCTTGTTGAGAACAATCACATCCGCGTCTTTGGTGCGTTCTCTTGCCTCCTCGGGTGTGGAAAATCCGTATTTTACAACCTCGCCTAACGCGTCATAGCCGGACAGATCGATGTCATCACCGATCGTCTTTGCATCCAGAAATACGATCTTCATCGTTTGTTTCCTCTCTTTCTTATCCCAGATATGCACGCAGTTCCTGCATGCGCTTTTCTGTCAGTTCATAACCCTCGTCGTAAAGCCTCCGGAGCTTGATGACGTCCGTGGTCGTCCGTCCCACCCCATAGGTGGATTCCGGAGCGATGACGAAGATTTTTCCCTCCTGCTCGAGTTCCTGCAGTCTGGCCATACATTCATTGTAGCGCTCCGCCCGGGAATCCATGCTCTCCACAATCTTCGGATATTTTTTGTACAGCTTGTCCGTAAAGCGGACTGCCTTCTCCGTCTTCTTCACATATCCGCGCTCTCTTGTGAGCACCACGATGAGTCTGTCGCATCCCTCCGCCAGCGCGTGCTCATACGGGATGGAATCGGCAATCCCGCCGTCCAGATAATAATGTCTGCCAAGCTTCACTGGCTGGAAAAGAATCGGCAGCGAACAGCTCGCCACCAGCGTATCGCGCATGTTCCGTCCCCTCGGCACTTCGACATATTCGGCTTTTCCGGTATGAATGTTGGTCACTGCGGCTTCGACTTTTCCCGGATACGCCGCAAACGCGTCATAGTCAAACGGAATCAGTTCATTCGGCACTTCCTCAAACACGAACTTCGTATTGAAATACGCTTTCTCGTTCCGGTTAAAAAGATGCCGCATGCCCATATACCGCTTGTCCGCGATATAATTTTCCACAACCTCTATATTCCTGCCCTTCTGTCCCGACAGGTAGGATACACCGTATGCAATCCCGGCGGAGACGCCGATCAGATAATCCGGCATCAGCCCCTCCTCCAGAAACGCATCCATCACTCCACAGGAGAACACCGTACGGTTGGCGCCTCCCTCAAATACCATTCCAAGCTTCATATTATTCTGCCTCTTGCTCTGTCTGCGGCGGTGTCGGAACCTGCGGCATCAGTCCGCTTTCGGTGACATACATGGTCACACCGCGGATCTCCTTTACCTTCACGATCGTTCCCGCCTCATATCTTTTTCCATCCTCGCTGGCTCTCGCCGTCCACTCCTGTCCCTTGTAGACCGCAGTGCCGGTTCCTCTCTGATTATCCACCGTCTCCGTCAGACACACGTTTTCACCGATCGCCTGCTCGTAGTTGGTCCGGATCAGGTGCGGCTTTAAATACTTCACCGCCCACGGCCGGGTAAATGCCACCAGAACCAGGGAGACCACGAAAAATACGCCGATCTGCCAGCCCAGTCCCACGCCGCACAGGCACAGAATCAGGGAAATCAGCGCGCCCCCTGCGAACCAGATGGACGTCAGTCCTACCGTCGCAATCTCAACCACCACAAAAAGAATAATCAGACCTATCCAGATCATTGCTTCCATATGATATCCTCCTCTCATACATCCCAGTCGCCAGAATTCAGTAGTTTCTGTTCCCAGGCTGAATTCTTTGGAATTTAGTATAGCATATCCGTTTTTTGTTTTCTATGGTTAATTCTATGCCGCATTCTGCCGAAACATATTAGAGAATCTTTTTAAGGAGGAATCACTATGTCAAATACAGCGTATATCGGATCCGGCACCACCTTAAGTTCCAAATATTACCTGCGCAGTTTCTACCGTTCCAACCGGGAAGCCGGGACTTCCTCCAAACGCCGTGAATTCAGTGGCAACCAGCTCGCTCTCGCAGACGGCAGGGCGCTTCGTCAGGCAGTACGCCGGCTGACTTCCTCTGATTTTTCGGATGACCAGGACGCCAACACACGCAACAGCGTGCTCGCCTATATCCAGACCTACAACAACATGCTTTCCTCTGCCGGCAGTTCCTCGGACCGTACCTTGGAGCGCAGTGCAAAGCAGTTGAAAAATATTACCAGCGAATACTCTTCCGAACTCGATAAGATCGGCATCACCGTCAATGATGACGGCACACTCACAAGCCGTACAACCTTATTTGAGAGTGCGGATCTCTCCAAGTTCAAGGAACTTTTTTCCGCTGATGCGGCTTACATGCAGCGCACCTCAACATATGCCAAACGGTTTGCAAGCCGCGGCGAGGCGCTCGTTACCTCTGATAACAACCTGCTGATGCAGAAAAAAAATGCCGCTGCCACAGGTTCTTCCGCAACAGACGGCACCACCACATCCGGTGCCACAGAGAGTCCGGATGACGGCACTGCCACCACTGCGGCACAGATCGTATCCCAGAGTCTGGATCTGGATACCCTCTTAAACACCGGCATCGGCAAAAATATTAACCTGATTCTATAAATATTCCATCTTCACGGAGATGTCATTTCCGTTCACCTGCACCGTTGCATAGCTTCCGCACACCAGCGGCATCATCGGTGCGAGGTGTCCGATATCCACATCCATAATGATCGGCACCCCGTAATCTTTCAACAGATCCCACACCGCATGGTACTGGTCCAGCCCCATCAGTTCCTGCCCGTAGACGGCAGGTCTTCCGATCAGAAAAGCTTTCACATGGGAAAACCAGCCGGCATGCTTCATCTGCCAGACCGCCCGCCGGATCGCCATCACATTAAGATCACAGGATTCCAGGAACCAGATCATACCGTCATTCTTATACTTTTCCACAAACCCGGTTGTTTTATCATAAGTTGTCCCCAAAAGATTCACCAGACAGTCCACACATCCGCCGATCAGGCGTCCCTGCACCGTAAGTGCCTCCGTCGGTTCCGGGAAAACATGCAAAATCCGCTGTTCCGTGACATGGTATGGCACAAGCGGATGCTCGGCATCTTTTAAGCTTTCCTTTTCCCAGAGATCATATCCGTTTACCGTATGCTTCTGTCCGCGCAGAAGTGCATATGCATCCGAAAGACTCTGATGCCACGGCTCCATGCCGAACGCCGCCGCACACGGGCCATAGATCGAAGCGGTATCGCAGAGCGTCGCCAGAAGATATGTCATGTTCGTATTGTCGGAATATCCCATGTACCACTTCGGTACCGCTGCCCGGATCTGTTCAAAATCCACCGCGTCCAGTGTCTCACACATCAGTTCCCCGCCACCGCAGGAGATCAGCACCTCATTCTTATCGCTGCAATAATACTCTGTCAGTTCTCTGCCGCACGCCTCCGGCGTGTTGCTGATCCCGATTCCGCAGTCGGCATAACAATTCGGTCCGAGATCCAGGGGATGTCCCATTTCCCGGAATTTTTTCTGTGCGTTCAAAAATGCGGTGTGATACGGCTCAGTCGCACACCCGAAGGATGGCGCCACAAAACCGATCGTTCCATGTTCGGATAAATTTTTCGGATATCTCATCTGTGTCTGTCTCCATTTTCTTTTATTTTCCACCGGCAGATCTATGGATTCTGCCGTCTCCACTCTGCTTCCCTTTTCTGTTCTTCCAGGGACGCCAGGTACCCCTGCATATTTTTCCGGATATGCGCCAGGCTGATGGTTCCCGTTATCTGCTCCGCCGGATGATCCATCCACGGCTTCTGTTTCTCAGGCGGATAGATCGATGCGATCGTATTGCTTCCGATCCGCAGTCTCTGCCCCTCGAGCAATATCTCATTCGTCTCCACAGTGAGCGCAGCCTCCCACGCATTCCACGGGAGCAGTCCTTGCGCAAGTACCGTTGTACCGCGAAGAATGAGATACGAGACGCCCGTTTCCTTCGGCGTCACCTGTAACATCTTTGGTTGCTCCGGTCTGTGCATGATTTTATCAAACAGCCAGTCGAGCGGCTTTAAAATAAGAACCGTCAAGACCAGCGCCACACCATAGGAGACATCGCCGACCACACCGCCCCAACAGGAAAGCCAGACGGAAAATGCCGGCTTCTGCCGCTGTACCTCAAACAGATAAACGACCGTGGCACAGAGCACAAACGCATCAATGATGATCGTCACAATGGCAAACGGCATCAACAGTTTTTCTTTTTTGATGCCCCATGCGGCGTAGCTGCTGCGCTCGTCCTCCGTATACAGAACCGGCAGATGGTAGGTTTCCGCCCCGGCAGCTTTGTATGAACTGTCTGCGTTATCGTAGATTTCCATGTATGTTTCTCCCTTTTACAACAGTTGTATCGCATTCTTCATTGCTGCCGCTTCGGCTGATAGCGGATATCTGACACCGTGTATACCGTAATGAATGCATGTGGGTCCTCACGGCTGATATAATTCATGAGTTTCTGATACTCCGCCTTGTCCACGATGGCGATGATTTCGTTCCGCTTCTGCATATTGTATGCACCGATCGACTCATAGATCGTCGCTCCACTGTGCAGATCCTCTATGATAAACTTGCGCAGTTCTTCTTCCTTTTCGGTGATGATGCAGACACGGCGCTTCATGTCATGGTCAAAAATAAAATGATCCAGCACAATACCGTTGAAATACGTACCGAGGATACTGAGCACAACCGTTTTCTTGTCATAGACGAGTGCCGCCGAAAGCGCCACACACATACCGGACAGCGACATGGCTTTTCCCAACTCCATATGTAGATATTTGTTCATGATCTTTGCCACAATGTCCAATCCGCCGGAAGACGCATTCCGGTTAAACAGAATACTGAGTCCCACGCTGACCACCAGTATGTAGCAGAGCACATCCAGTTCCTGACTGCCGGTGAGCGATTCGTAATCCGGGAACATTCTCTCAAAAATTCCCAGAAATACCGGCAGCGCCACACTGGTGTAGACCGTCTTCACGCCGAATTCCTTTCCGCAGGTAAAAAATCCGATGATTAAGAGCACCACATTTAAGATCATCGTGATCGCGGACAGCGGCAGCGGTATAAAGTTGGACAGCACGATTCCGAGACCGGAGATACTGCTGACGGATGCGTGGCTCGGCACCAGAAAAAAGTATACGGCTGTGGCGATAATCGCCACGCCAGCCGTCAGGATTGCCGTCTCTTTCGCTAGTTCTGTGTATGTCATCTCTTTTTTCATCTGGTTTCCAACTGTCTCCTTTCAGCATCTGTAACAACGCTTCGACATTCTTCGTCTCCGCCGCAGTATATCCTTTCTCCGATCCGGATCGCTTTCGCGTCATTTCCGTGACCGATTTCCTGTGTCTTTGCGATCGGAATCTGCGTCCCTGCCGCCTCCCTCACCAATGCAGTGATATCCGGGCTGCACGCATGCGCCTCCATCGCCGTAAATGTTCCGAGCAAAATTCCTCCGACCTTCTCAAACGCCCCCAGCTGCTTTAGCTGCGCCAGATACGTCGCCATCTGCGGCACTTCGCCGCCGTATGCTTCCAGCAGCAGAATCTTGTCGCAAAGATCCGGAAAATAGCGGGTTCCCGACAGTTTCAAAAAGCAGCGGATATTCCCGCCGACAACAACGCCTTCCATCTTCTCCCCCTGCACCAAGCGAACCTGCGGGTCAAACAGCGCCGCACGGTTCTCAAATCTCCGCCGCTGCACCTCTTTTACCTCTCCCCAGACCATGTTCTTGACCTGATAGAGCACGCTGCTTTTTCCGGTCTGTGCATAGATGGCGTTGATGACCGTCGTCAGATCGCTGTAGCCCCAGAAAACCGCCCTGCTTCTTCGGATGGCGGCATAGTCCAGCCCGTCCAGCACCTGATTAGCGAGATCTCCTCCGGAAATGTCATAGATCTCCTCCACCTCCGGGTCATTGAAGAAACGCATCAGTTCCGCGGCGCGCTCTGCTCCCGTACCTGAAAATGCGGCATTTTTTTCATAGATATCATTGCTCCATAAAACCTTGTGTCCCGTTTCCTCCAGATACCGTGCCAGTTCCTCGTTCTGGCTTCGATATTCTTCTTTCTGCCCGTTGGAACACGCCACAATTGCAACTGTTTTCATTGTTTTCTCCTCTGGTAGTAGCGCAGTGCCCGGCATACAAATCAGCTACGCTCCGGCAAATGTCCGGGCGCGGCACAATGACTTTCCCTTTTCCTGTAGCGCAGTGCTCGTCCGTGAAATCAAAGATTTCCCGGACTGACGGGCATTCGCCCTATCATCTTTTTGCGCTGCTTTCTGCGCATCCGAAGTTCCGTAGGAACTTCTAATATGAATCCGATAGGATTCATTATATCATATTCGTCTCCACTTCAACACTGATCTCTCACAAAACATATAACTATTGCTCAACTATTTTGACCTTTTATATTGGACTTATCTTACTTTTTCTGGACATGAAACTGCCCTCATATAGGACTTTTATATTTCATTGTCCTATTATGAGGGTAGTATATCAAGTGGAACATATCCTTTTTTACTTATTATTTCTATCAGACAGATACTCCTTCAACCACACTGCCATCTCCCCGTTTTCCCGGTTACCCCAATAAGCATAAGGTACCAACGTAATCTCTGTTTCTGCAAATTCCAAAGGATGACTTCCATAAAGTTCTTCCTCGCCCCAACCGCTTTCACATATACGCTTTCCTGCTGCAATCAACATTGGAAATTCCTCTTTTTCACTTTTTTTTACCGGCTTGGCAGTATCTATGTAAAGAGCCTGAAGATTTTCTCCATTGTCCGTCTCCTCTACTGTATATACCAGTGGTCCCCACATCACACAGACCTTTCCTTCATCTGCTCTTACTTTTGGATTTGCCCTCACAAAGCGTGGCTCTGAAACAAACTGAACTTCATACCTTCCGTTCTTTTCACAGGTTATGTAGGCATATCCATCTTTTTCCTTGTAAAACTGCTCCCTTCCCTCGCAGAAAATTTTATAATCCTGCGCATATTCTGGGATACGAACTGCAAGCTGTACGCTTTCCTTCACGCCGGAAACGTTGATTTTGAATTGATTTTTCCACGGGAAGTCAGTCTCCAATGACAGGTGAACCTTCTGTTCTCCCACTGTAATCTGCGTCTCATTTCCTATAAACAAATTCACATAGATAGTATCTTTCTCACAGGCATAAATATATTCTCCCAATGACGCAAGCGTTCTTGAAATATTGGCCGGGCAGCATGCTACTCCGAACCACTTTTGCCTTACACTTTTCACATGCTCTTTGGAGGTTCGCTCCATACAGCTCGGTGGCCATACTTCCAACGGATTGACATAGAAAAAACTCTTTCCATCCATTGCAATACCTGCAAGAACCGTATTGTACAAAGCCCGTTCCATCACCTCTACATACTTTGCTTTTTTTGTAATCTGCATCATGCGCCGCGCAAAAAACGCCAGTCCGATAGATGCACAGGACTCACAGTAATTATAATCGTTAGGAAGATCATAATCCGCAGTAAAGCGTTCCAAAATCCCGGATGATCCGATTCCTCCTGTCACATACATCCGTCTATGCACCATATTATTCCATAACGTCTCACACGCGCCAAGCAGCTCTTCATCATCATATTCCGCTGCAATATCTGCCATTGCCGCATACATATAAACTGCCCGCACTGCATGTCCTTCCGCCGTGCGCTGTTTGCGCACCGGAAGGTGAGACTGTGAATATTCCGGACGATAGTCGTTAAGCTCCGGAAAAATACGTTTTACGTCCTTTTGTTTCATCTCCTCCAGAAAATAATTTCTATTTCCACAGCCACGTACATCAATAAAATATTTTGCCAGTTCCTTATAGCTCTCTTTACCCGTTTCCTCATAAAGTTTCATAAGAGCCAGCTCAATTTCCTGATGCCCAGGCATTCCCATGCGTTTTCCCTCTTCCACTCCGAAAGTATTTGCCACCAGATCCGCCATCTTCTGTACAATCTCCAGAAACCGTTTTTCACCAGTCGCCCGCTTATATGCCACTGCCGCTTCAATCATATGCCCCAAAGTATATAGTTCATGCCCTTCTCTTAAGTTTCTAAACCGCTGTCCCGGCTCTTTCAGAATAAAATATGTATTAAAATACCCATCCGGCTCCTGTGCCCTACCGATCAGTTCAATTACACTGTCTGCCAGTTTCTTCAGTTCCTTATCCGGTTTCTCTGCCAATGTATATGCTACCGCTTCCAGCCATTTAGCCACATCTGAGTCCTGAAACACAGCCCCGTAAAACTCTCCCTGTTTTTCTCCTGCTGCAATGCGGAAATTTTCAATACAATGACTTTTAGGCGCGCCCTCAATCTGATCATTCATAGCGCACCACTGATATTTCAGAATCTCCTCCCTTACAAGTCTCCGATATTTATCCCAAAAGTTATCCCTAATACGTATCTCTTTCAACGAAACCGGTCTTGCTTTTTCCATATCAAACACTCCCTTCCTTTTCTGAATGTGTTTTTATTATATCCGGAATCACTACCGTGATCCTGGTGCCTTCCTCCCACTCACTTTCTATGTGAAGTCCGGCTTTCGTACCATACACAAGCTGCAATCTCTGCTGTACATTCTGCAGCCCAAATCCCCCCTCCTGAATACTCTGTTCTGTCATCTGTTTCCAAGCCATCCTGCTTTTTAGAATTTCCAGTTGTTCCGGCATCATTCCAATTCCATTATCGGATACACAAAGTTGCAGATTTTTTCCGCTGGTATATACACGAATCTCTATGTGACCGCACTCTCCCGAGTCACGAAAGCCATGATAAATACTATTCTCCGCCAGCGGCTGCAAAATAAATTTTAAAATTTTTATCTCCTCAAGTCCATGTTCTATACTGCACTCCCATGTCAATAAATCGGGAAATCGCATATTTTGAATTTCAAGGTAGGCTTTTACATACCGAACCTCCATTTCCACTGTTACATATTCCGCTCCGTGGCTTAGTCCGATTCTGAAAAATTCAGCCAGAGCATGGGTCATTTCCTCACTCTGCCTATCCTGATTTCTTCTGGCAGACATGGCAATAGAGTCCAGTGTGTTATAGAGAAAATGAGGATTAATCTGATACTGCATAGCCTTTAGCTCCAGATATCGTTTCTGTTTCTCATCCTCATGAATCTGCTCCATGAGCTTTTTGATGCTTTTTGACATTCGGTTCAGGGTTGCTGCAAGAAGCCCTAGTTCATCCTCCCCCTCATCTAATACCACCGTATCAATATTTCCCGCTCCAATTTCCTTCATGGCAATAGTAAGCTTACGTATTGGTCTTGTAATCCGTTCTGACAGAAATACCACCAGAGCAATACTCACCAGAAGCAGTGCAAAAAGTTCTGCTAGCAGGATCCGCATCATCATCTTCACCGGTCGGTAAATGATATCCTTTTCAATCCAGGTTCTCAGCCCCCACCTGCCATCCGTTCTCATCACCACAATACTGTCCCTTTCTTCTGTCTCATCCTGATCTGAAGAAATCTTTAGGTGCCGCTCCTCATTTTCCAGAACATAATGCTGTTCTTCTTCCATCATCAGATCGTCAATGCGTTCCTGAAACATCTTGCGGTCTATAAAAATACACAACGCTCCGATCTTTTGTGTGAGATCTGTGGTGTTATTATTGACGTTCCGGTACACCGTTATGGTATTTCCATTTTCCCCTCCATACCAGACAGCAGACTCCTCCTTCCTGTCTTTCAACTCCTGATTGCGGTTCATAAAGGTCTGCATAGGGCTTTTCCCAAGATTACTGTAAATCCTTCCATAATTATCCACGAGATATATTGCCGTAATAATATTATCGTAATCTGTATAGCTAAGAATCCGGTTGCGAAGTTCTGTAGACAACACCGGCGGCAGTTCTGCACTCTGCTCCTCGTCCGCTCTGCGGAGGAAATCCTGAATCTGGGCATCACCGATGATATTTACCATATAACGTTCTATCTTCTCCGTCTCCTGTGTCGTTTCTGTTAACGCCACATCTGCAAATCGTTCTAAATGTTCTGAATACATACTCACAATGGATGGCTCCAACTGCAATTTGGCAAACCCTGCCATCACACAGATCTGGAACGCTGCCAGACCGATAAAGAAAACGATTATCTTGCTTTTGACAGACTTAATTCTTATCTTCATACGAAGCCTCCCGGTACTCCTTCGGTGTATACCCGGTATATCTTTTAAACATAGCACCAAAATAATTAGGATTCTTGTACCCCACCGCCTCCGCCACCTCATAGCTTTTAAATGAAGAGTCACGCAAAAGTTTCTTTGCCTCATCCAATCTTACCTTGCCCAGGAAACTGACACAGGTATCTCCTGTAATACTCTTAAAAATTCTGGACAGATAATTAGGTGTCACTCCCACTGCTTCTGCTATTTTTCCGGCCGAAAGCTCCTCGTCAGCAAAATGCTCCTGAATATAGTTTCTTGCCGACTGTACAAGAATCTCTGTATATCTTCTGGACATTTTCTCTTTCTCACTGACCATTCTTGTGATCATTCTCTCCAATGCTTCTTCCACCTTCTGCAGACTCTCAATGCTTGCTTCCGCTTTTCCAAACTCCGTCGCAACATCTATCTCTAGTTCATCTGCCATCCGTACAAGTGCTAAAAGGAACTGTAAAAGCAGCATTTTAGACTTTTCCACCGAATACCGGGGAGGAAGAAGCTTTTCTAAAAATTTCCGAAGCAAGTTCCTGTCTGGAAGCCTCTGAAATCGAATCTCATGTAAAATCCTTCGTTCCTCCTCGTACGGGTATTCCACCCTTTCCTTCTTTTTATTTTCAATATCCCGGTAATAGATATAAGATATTACATCCTCTTCATGAATGGACTGCACCGCATCCATCGCCTCTCTTGCCAGATTTCTCAGATTTGTCGCATCTTTTTGTGCCGTGCTTACTCCAATTGAAATAGAATAGCCGAAATTATGCTTGACAGACTCATTCAGAATCTCCACATAGTCTCTAGAAATCCGTCCCTTGCATATCACCATCTCCATTCCGTTATAAAAAAGAGCACCCAAATATTTTTCCCCTAATATTTCTTCTGTAAGTTCCCGAAGCGCCATTTCTCTGGTGATCCTGTCTCTTTCCAGCTGTTCCCCCTTCCTTTGCACCGCAAGGCAGGTCATTTCCGACTCCGGAATGCTTATCTCCGCCTCCTCCGCTCTCTCCTTAATTTTCTTCAGTTCAATTAAATTTCCTAACAAAAGATCATTCCAAAACTGATTCTGAATGACCGGAAGATAGTCATGAAGCTTTTTCTTCGCAATATCGACCCAGTCCTTTAACCTCATCCGCTCTTGAATTTCCCGGCTGACTTTGTGCAGTTCTGTTAAAAGCGTCTGCCCCGTCACCGGCTTTAGCAGATACTGCTTTACTCCTAATGCAATGGCCTCTCTGGCAAGTTCAAAACGTTCGTGTCCTGTCAGAATAATTACCTCGCACACTTGGTTCTGCTCTCGTAGCATACGGATAAATTCAATTCCATTCAGCACCGGCATATAGAGATCCGTCAGCACCACATCCACTGTCTCTGTCTCTAAAAACACAAGCGCCTCCACAGCACTGGAAAACAGCAGGGGTTCTTCAAACCCCTCCTGATTCCAGTCTACGAGATTTCTAATGCCATCTCTTATATTTTCCTCATCCTCTACTATCATGATTTTCATTGCAATCATCCCTTTACTGCGCCTGCAGTCATACCTCCGATAATCCGATCTGTCAGCAATGCATAGATAATAATTGTAGGCAGTATAGAAATTACCATAGCTGCAAAAGCATATGCATAATTAGCCTCAAAAGTCGTAAGGAACGACCGGATCGCCACCTGAATGGTTCTGGAAGAGTCACTTTGATTCAGCAGGTTTGCAAAAAGGAGTTCGTTCCATGAATTGATGACCAGAAAGATACATGCAGTCACAATTCCCGGCTTCGATACCGGAAGAATAATCTTCCAGAAAGACTGTCCTGCAGTAGCTCCATCAATCTTTGCTGACTCCAAAAGTTCACCCGGAATCGTATCCATATAGCCCTTAATTACCATAAAACTCATAGGCAGATTCACTCCCGCATATACTAAGGCAATTCCGAGTACATTATCGTACAGTCCTATTTTATTAATCATAACATAATATGGCACCATAAATGCATTGGTAGGAATAAAAAGGCACATGGAAAATAATACCGTCAGACTCTTCCTTGTTAAAAATCTCTGCTGCATAGCGTAGGCGGCAAGCGTAGCCGCCCCAACAGCTATTACCGTGGCAATCGCTGCAATGGCAACCGAATTTGCAAAGTACAAAAGCATGGGATGGCTCTCCATAACCGCCCGGAAATTTTCAAAGGACAACGTTTTGGGCACTGCAAATGGTTCATTGAACAAATCTGCATTCGGTCTCAAAGAGGAAATCAGAAGCCAGACAAACGGAATCATCATAAATACCAGTACAACCGTCAGAAATACATAAAGCAATGCTCCCGTTGGTGTTATTTTCTTCTTATGCATGGCAGTTCCTCCTTTCTCTCTGCAGAATATTGACGAATACCATTACAATCAATCCCATAAATACTGTCACAAGACCTGCTACCATGGAAATGCCATACCGGTTTGCTCCCACCATCTCTTTATAAATATAAAGCGACAGATTCATGGTGCTGTTTGCCGGTCCTCCTCCCGTCATTAAAAACGGATACTCAAAGGTACGTAGACAGAATGCCAGATTCAACATAATATTCGTGATAAACGCTGGTTTCAGTAATGGCAGATACACCTTAAGATCCACCTGCAGGCTGGTTGCTCCATCTACGACCGCTGCCTCATAAAGTTCTTTCGGTATCGTCGAAAGCTGCGTCATAAAGATAATCATCGTCAACCCCACATACACGACAAATGGAACCAGATTGCACCACAGAGCTGTTGTTGGATCATTAAGCCATGCATGGGTCAGTTTCTTTAACCCTACCGCATTCAACATATTGTTCAAAAGTCCTACGTCCACATGGTAAATAAAATACCACAAAAATGCAATGGCTGTGGTTGAGATCACATTAGGTATAAAATACATTACCCGAAATACCTTCCACCCTCTTGGTTTTCGATTCAGCAAAAGTGCCAACAAAAGCCCAAAAGGGATATGAAGGAGCAGTGCCGATAAAAGCCACACAATCGTGTTTTTCACTGCTGTCCGGAAAATCGGATCCGAAAACACATATTCAAAATTCTCAAATCCCACGAATGTCTTTGGTCCTAAACCATCCCACTCAAAAAAACTTATATAGGAAAGATAAGCCAATGGGAATAGGAAAAAGGCAAACACCAATATACAGGCGGGAAGTAAATACAACAGTCTTTGTTGTCCTTTCATAGTACACGCTCCTTCTCTTTCCTTGGGTTATCTACTTATTTTCTGCCGCAAGCTGTTCAATGAATGCATCCGGCGTGAGCCTGTCAAGGGCAAGCTCTTCCAACAGGGACGGCAGCTTCGAATTGGCTGCTGTGCTTAAGTTTCTCTGGATATTTACGGTACTCTCCTCAGCGTTCGCGTTCAGAGCGAGGTATTCTCCCAGAAGCCCGCCTGTTCCCTGTACATCTGGATCTTCCATATCAAGCTTCGGAGAAAGGAACACCGCCCCTTCCAGGGTAAGTTGCTTTACACTTTCCTCAGAAGTAATGTATTTCATAAAGGTTACGATAGCCTCCGCCTTTTCCTTATCATCTGTCTTTGCAGCTGCCCATGGTGTTTGTGCATCTGTAATCACATAATTTTCAGATACGGTTCCGTCTCCAAAAGTAGGCGCCTGAGCAATTCCAATCTTATCCTTGATATCGTTACCAAGAGAGCCAATCAGCCAAGGTCCGTCAATTACCATCGCAGTCTTACCAGATGCAAAATTATTCATTGCCACAGAATAGTTTGCTCCTATAGCATCTCCTGTCGTATAATTCCAGAACTCTTTCAGCTTTGCAGCTGCCGCCTTCATCTGTTCAGTATTGATATCGCCGCCCTTGTTCAGTGCATCCACACCTGCATAGCCTGCCGCAAGATATGTAAACAGATTACAGGTATACCATGCATCATCTGCCGTGTAAAGGGAAATTGGTGTCACACCGCTGTCTTTAATCTTTTTGCACGCCTCCAAAAGCTCGTCCCAGGTTTTTGGAAATTCCGTAATTCCAGCTTTTTCAAATACTTCTTTATTATAATAGAAAACTGCTCCTGCCTTTTCAAAAGGAATAGATGTAATCTCTCCGTCTATGGTCAGATTTTCAAGATCTCCCTCTCCAAATCTAGCTCTCCACTCGTCATCCATATATTCCGAAAAGTCCATCAGTTTTCCTGACTTCTGTCTCGATAAATCGTTAGGATTAAAATTATAATGAAAAATATCCGGCGTTGTGTCAGTGGAAATCATGGTTTTTACCTTTTCCTGATATGCTGGGAAATCGGGATTAATTGTAACTTTTACTTCAATCTTTCCCTCATATTCCTTATTAAATTCCTGTATCAGTTTGTCCAAAGCCGCTCCTCTTTCGCTGTCGGTGCTCCAGCTATGATACATGTCCAATACAATTGCACCCGTATCTGTTTTTTCTGTTTCTTTCCCCTGACTGCCACATCCTGTCAGCATAGTAATGGTCATTGCCGCTGCAAGCAGCATGCTTGTAATTCTTCTCTTCATAGTAAATCCTCCTTTTGTTTTTGCTTTCTTTTATCATACTATTCTGTCCGGCGCCTGGACAGAGAACAGCCTCTATGTTATCACCTTCAAATACCGCTCCATTCCTGAGATTCCAGCTGAGTAGATCCAACCCAGAGTTCCCCAGATATCTCCCTTTTCAATCATTCCCTCATCCATTCCCTGAGGGCAGATTCCAAATCCCTCCGGCTGCATGCCACTATCGCAAAAGCCCATGGTATCTCCAGACCATGACAGAATCTGTTGGGTTGCAATGCTGATATCTTCTGCCATTTCTATAAGAAATGATTCCTCTGCTTCTTTCCCAAGCAAGTATAGCTCCCGGATATGGAAGAGCGAGTATATGTCAACCACACCACCGCACCAGATGGAATTAATGGCTCCCATTCCCTTCGTACAAAATCCTCTGGAAAAAAGAATATTTCCTTTTCTCATAGGTGCGTTCCAGATATAATTCCATGTAACAAACTGCTTGGCAGCGCACAGTGCCCCTTCCAGATATTCTGGAGACTTTGTCATCTGGTAGAGATGATACAGACCTGCCATCATATATTGGGAGGCCTCCTTATCCACGACATTGGGATTATCCATGGTTCCGCCTTGGTAAAGTTCCCATCTCATCTCATGCTCCAATGCATAATTGCCCGCTTTTTTAGCCGACTGAAGGTATTTTTCCTCGCCCAGGCAGTTTGCCAGCGCACACAAAAACATTACCGGAATAATCGTAGAAGCTTTTCTTCCTCTGTCATTTTCTTCCGTAGTGTAGTCCTCCCGATCATTCATATACACTGGCTCTCCGGTCATGGAATAAGCCCGACACCAGGAGCCATCCGCATTCTGCTTCTCTAACAGAAAATTGGCAAAGCGTATAACGCTCTCCAGCCACTTTTCCTTTTTTACTCCTTTTTTCCGATACCAAAGATATGCCTCCAACAAATCCAGCATTGGCTCTGTCATAGTTCTCAAATAATTGCCCTTACATTTTTCGTAGTACATATAGTGCAACCGAGGCGCTGAAGCATCTCCGAAGGATGCAAAGGGCGCTCCCTTTTCTGTATCGTACAATGAGTACACCCACCCATTTTCCGTTATACAGTAATTCACAAAGAAATCTATGACCCTCTCAGCTTTCCTGAAATAGTCCTCACTATGCATTGCCAGATCAAGCGCAATATTAAGCTGACGTCCGGTAAACCCGTATTCCAGAATATGCGTGTAAGTCTTATGTGGAATCGTGTGGAAAGACGTCCCGAATCCGGAAGGTTCCGACTCATACCCATATTCAGGGTCGAAATCGAAGAAAAAACCCGCTCCATCCGGACCAAATTCCCGGTAAGTTCTGCCTACACACTTTCTTCGGAGTTGTATTCCCTCTTCCCTAGAAAAAGGCAAGCGCACTGTCTTCTCTCCTCTCTTCACAAGCCGCCGCGAAAGTTCCTGATATTCCTGATACAGACCATCCGTAAAGGTTTTGCATTCTTTGTGTGCCACCCTGTATTCCAAAACAAGTTCTATCTGTTCCTCCTCCAACGGATAGAACGCCTGTGCAGGAGTCTCCATTGAATCAAGCGCCACACTTTTTTCCCGTTCCTCATAAGGCCAGCAGAGTTTTACATAAGTTGCTTCCCCGAAGCCATACCCTATGGACGTAGTCTCTGTTTTATGCAGGTACCTGCCCTCTCCACGTTTCCGCTCTTCCTTTTCTATATATTTTGCAGGGTTCATCTTCTGCACAACCGTTGATTTCTTATGATCCTCATCAAATAAAAGCAGCATCACTCCTGTCAGGCGATCCTCCATAAAGGAGTGATATGTACTTTCCTCTCGACTTACATATGCACCATATACCGCTGACGGTATTCCCACTCGAAAAATATCCGTTTCCTCTCCAAACTCAAGGTACATTGATAGTGCAATTCCTTCCTTCTTTCCAGAAGCTTCCTTTCTCTTTCCCACAATTCTTCTTGTGATAAAATATTCTTGATTCTCTTCATCACTTTCTTCTGTTTTTTTTACCATGTCTTTTACAAAAAAATGATACCCCGCCAGTTCAAATTCATACTTTTGTCCTCTTCCATCTTTTTCAGGCTCAATCTGTCTTTTTTCTCCCGTCTTGGTCTCTGCCAGAAGCTTTCCCAGTTTCATTTGCATCTACGCTTCCTCCTTCCTCCTTATATCTACATTATATATAACTCCAAACAAAAAACCCCTAGAATTCTATCCTGTTTTCAACACTTTTTTTACTTTTCATGCGTTTTCATTTATTTTTTCGTCTATTTGCACAAATTATGTGTCAATGATTCTGGTTTTATTTTTGTAAGCATAGCTTCTGTCTTTCCATGTTTCTGGCAAGCCTTCTTCCGATACACGATTTAAACAACTAATCCTGTACAGAAACAATTTTGTCGAACAACTCTCCTAGAAAGTGGTTGCAATCTTTTTTATTTACGCTATAATAATAATATGTGTTTTGCAGACATAGTACATCGGTAGTATATCAGCTTCCCAAGCTGAGGAGGCGGGTTCGATTCCCGTTGTCTGCTTACCCAAAAAAGCCAGTAAATTCAAAGAATTGTTGATTTTACTGGCTCTTTCTATGTCGTTCTTTTTCCAAAACAACACTCTTTTTTTCGTAAAAAGTAACTTTTTTTCGGTAAAGTATTCCACGAAGTATTCCACGAAATACACCTCCAACATTTTACAAATTATCATTAAAGCATGGATATATGGATAACCTGCATTCCAGCATGGATAAGCTATGGACAAAGTATTGATAAATCATGGAAAAGCAAAAACACCTTTTCCACAATTTACCAACCACTTTTCCCACAAGCTTCTCCACACTTTCATATAAAACAGGTTCCCCACATACCCACACTTTCTACAATTTTTACTGATCCCTTATTCTTTCCAATAAAAAAAAGACCTTCCAACAAGGAAAGTCTTTTCTTTTCTACTACTCTGCAGCCACGATCCGCCAGTTATCACCCTTTTCTAACGTCAACGTATATTCCGATATTTCCGTCACTTTCGCGACCTGGTCTAAATATTTCACATAAACATGTGCCTTGATCTGATCATCTTCCTTATAATAGGTAGCATCATACAGCCCATCATAAACATAATCCGCACCGATCACGTCCATCGTTCCAGGCACAGCATAATAAGCCAGTTCTTTCTCCGTTGCCGTTGGATACATTCCAAAAAAAGTATTCAAGAAATCTTCAATCTGCAACATCGACGCACTATCTACAGTTCCATCTGTCTGATACTCCTTACCATTATAATCAGCTTTTCCCGACACGCCGCAGGATGTCGGGCTTGTCACTACAACCATTCCACCAGCTTCATCCACATATACCTCAATTTCAAAATAACTCTGCCTGGTTGTATTTGTCGTAACGCTCCCATCTTCATTTCTAACGGTTTCGGTCGAAAGTGTCACCGCATCACCATACGATGTCTTTACCTCTGCATCTACGTCTGCATCAGCAGAATCCGATAATTCCGTTCCCAACTCCGGCTGCTCTGTCACATCTTCCGCCGTCTCGCCGGTCTGTGTTCCTTCAAAATTATCTACCACGACCGTACTACTATCACCTTCTTCCATCTGTTGCGACGTCGCAACAACCGGAAGCTCCTTCTTACTGATCGATGCAGTCTCATCCGCCCCTGTCTCTGTCAAAAGCTGCTTGACCATATAACGCACACGATACGCATTATCTCCCAAATCCGCAACTTTGCAGATCCTCACATCCAATACCTGGGACGACGTCGGACAATCTGTACCAATAACCATACCATTTAACCCGGCCAATGCATCTGTCATATAAGACTTCAACAGCTCCTGTCTCTCACTTCTCGCATTCTGATCTGTAGCCCACGCATGATATATATACGCAAACCGCTCCACAAAATTCTCAAGCTCATTCGTGTCCTGCACCTTTGCTTCTACCACCATCCGTTCATGCACCGTATTTGTGTCAACAGCAGTAAAATTTTTGTAGATACCGAAAGCTAAGCTGGCAATCATAAGTCCCCACAATATCCTAACCGCTCTTTTATTTGTGCCAACCCGCAACACTGGCAGCTCCGCATCACCGCTGTCCACCCTGTCCTGGTGCTTCTTTTCACGATACGCTTTTACCTTCTCAAGCACAACCTTCCATCCGGAATTTTTGTTCCCGCTCTCTTCTCTCACTACTTTTTCTTTATTTTTTCGCATTAAGCTACCTCCTTATACTATTCCCGATATCTTCCACAGCATACAAAATGCTGCCGCCAATATCGCCCCGTAAGATCTGCATATCCAATCGGATTACCGGCATGAAACATTTTATTATCACCGACATAAATTCCAACATGTGTAATATAATTTCCGCCAGATACCGTCTGCGTAAAAAATACCAGATCACCAGGCATCGCTTCCTCCAAAGTAATATGCTGCATTGTATCATACTGTCCCTGTGCAGAATGCGGCAATGCCAACCCTACCGTACCATAACACCACGCTGTCAGCCCCGAGCAATCAAATGATGTGTTTGGGTTCGATCCTCCATATACATACGTCCATCCCTTATACTTAAGCGCCTCGCCGATAATCGCACTTGACGCATCCGCCGCCAAAGGATCCCCCGCCAAATACTGCCGCACCAGATAGGTGTAAAACATATTTCCGTAATTATAACGCCAGCCGCCATTCTCCCGGACAGCGATCTCATTATCATACGTTACCTTCTGTCCACTGCATCGTACGGACGCAAAGTCTGCAGCAAAAGCCAACTCATGTTCTCCCCCTCGCGCCGCTACATAATCAATGTACGACGCACCAAAATTATACGCCTGGATGATAGTGTCAATATCAACTCCGGCTTCCTGACCTCGCTGAAGCAAATACGCAAAAATAGCCACACCATATTCGATTGACATTTCCGGTATCCGCTGTTCAACCGGAAGATCAGTCGTACCTAGCGATTGCATAGGATCATTCCCTGTACCGCCAGACTCAACCATCATTATCGCCATAAGATACTGCACATACTCCGATATTCCATGTTCTTCCGCTTTCTGCGCTATAATAGCTGCATAAGCCTGCACTTCTGCGTTTACTGCCATGCCACCCTGAAATTGAACGCTTCCTTTACTTTTACCGGACGTTATAATAAGTAATGATGCTGACATCAACAAACCCAGAAACGGCCATATCATCTGACACACAAGCAATAATATTTTAAGATTCTTCATCTTCTTCAATTTATCCAAATCGATCACCGCTTTTTCTTCTCACGCACACCTTCCATCTGACTTTCAGGCTTCTTATAATTCCGCGTTTTTCGTCTGTGCAAATCAACATTTTCATTCTGTTGTGGTACAATCTTTTTTTCTACATACTCTTTCTGACTAACATTCTGACGTTCCGGATGTTCATGCTGCATATTTACCGCCGGAAGCACTCGATTCTCTCTATCTTTCCCATCACTATCTGCTCCAGCAGCCTCCGGCTTCACAGATCTTTCGCCAGAAGCACGTCTTAAACGTTGTTCCCTTACACCCTGTAAAACTTTATTTTTATCTGATGCTGTACCATTTTTCCTATCAAATGAAAAATGATTCATTCTACGGTCTTTTGACCCTGACACAGAACGAGATGCATCCTTAAGATCTGCTCCCGGTGCATCCCATGCAAAAGCATCCGCTGCCTTATTGTCAAACTGGCGCCGCCGATACTTCTTATCCGCTTTTTCCTTATCAGGCATATCCGCCCATAGATTCGGACGCACATGCTTATCCTCTGCCACCTTCCAGGCATTACTTGTATAATCGGCTTTCTTTACCCCCGGCGTATTACGTGACACCCGATACGGTTTCTGCTTCCTGCGATCCATATAACGATCATATACATTAAGTGACGTCACCTTATCACCAGCCCCAGATCGTCCATGGAACTTTGCTCCTATTTCCCGCGGCATATAATCAGACATCGTATAATCCCGTTCCTGATGCCTACGAACAGCTTCTGCAGCCCGCTGTTTCCGCTCCACCGTTTCTTTATCCGTCCCTTTCAATCCGTCAAGTTTCCGGTCAATCGCCCCATCTGTCCTTTCTTTTACACTGCTTGCCTTGTCTCTGACTACTTTGCGCGGTTTTTGCGCCATCTTTTCCACTGTACCGCCCGCAGTCCTCACCGGCAAAGGCAACGCACGATTTAAACGCCGCGATCCCTGACGCAATCCCCTATATATCAAAGCTCCTCCAAGCAACGATCCAACACGTCTAGTACCGCCATCTTCCGGCACCGACACCATACCAAGGATATCCCTCTTTGCAAAGAAGATCCCGACAAAAACCACAATCTGCAAAAAGCCAATCGTCACAAAAGCATGTCCACCAGATAGCCCGTAGATCACTGTAGATATCGTAAATGCAACCGTTATCAACAGCGTATAGCCAACTCTAAGCATTAACATGTTAAAGACCTTAATCAAAGATTTTCGCAACAGACTTTCACACCCCGGAAACATTGCCAAAACAAAGGAAATGCTTAAAAACATCACATACACTATAAATAAAATCTGTGTAAGTACCAACATCCCGGACAGCAGCATTACAAATGCACTTATTACCAGATTGATGATAAAAATAAAAATAACTTCACCAAAACGCGCCACCACCTTAAGCACTGACATTCGCATATTGCCGTATGTCTCAACCTCATTTTTTACAGCCGTTTCCCGATCCGTTCCATAGTTTCCATCCGGTGACACCGTAAGCACTGCGCTTACCCGATCTGACCCAATAGCCCCCGTATCTGTTGTCCCCCACTCCATCAACAGCCACGGTTGATAGACCTGTATGGAAAAAAGGTTATCGCGGATCAGATCCACACTGTCCCCGTCACCATGTTCAGCCCCAGGCATCACAACACCCATTCCAAGATTAAGTGCCGCCGTACTAATATCCGTCGAGAATTCATTTACATCCCTTATGCACGCCGGAGCATATACTATAAGCGCCGCCGAAAAAAGGAAAATAACTACTGTCTTCACGACAGCACCCAGCGCTGCTGTAAACTGCCGTTTAAACAATCCCTTATATGTAACATACACTCCAAGCACCAAAATTACCCAGGGCAAAAATCCCGCAAAAAAACCGTTACTTGAAATCCCCGACGTACTCACTCCTGCCAGATGCTGCATATTTGATCCGATGCTATCCGCCACCTCATTGATTAGATCAAACCTATACGCTTCCGCTACAACAGCTCCTGTCGCCGAACTAATCAAACGACTTAAATACCATATCGTATTAGTCAAACAGTACAAACCATACATTACCTGACGCCCAATCGCATCCATCCAATTCCACGGCAGCCAGCTCCATGAACTGTCTACATAAAAGTCAAGATCATAATTCCCCAGATCATACGTGGAATATAAATACTGCGAATTCTGGTTAAACTCAACAAGCCCACTTGCCTTTGCAGTTACCGGCACAAAAAAATACGACAATACGATCAAAAACGTAACAACAAGCCATTTTTTCTTACTCAACATCTGCTTCATCTAAGATCACCTCTTCCTCAACCCGCTGCGGAGGGCGAGTATCAAACGCGTCAAACAGCCAGTTAAACACCGGATCAATATAAATCACCGCTGTCCTGCCATAAAGATCCTGGAAAAGACACTCTCCATTCTCCAATCCTTTAATCTTTTTCTGATTATCTTCATCCTCTGGATCAAGTCCGAAAAACGTAAGAATCTTCTTAATCTCAACAATATCTGTTGACCGGAAAGCAAATTTCAGTCCAATATTATTTTTCATTTTTTCATCACCGACGTCATCCGCATTTTGCGTTACAATATCAACACCCGCATTCATAGCTCGACCAGCGCGCACCAGCTTATTTACAAGGGCTTTTCCCTGTGCCACAGCAAGTAAACTCCAAGCCTCATCCAACACCACATCCTTAAACACGCTCCTGTCCGAATAGATAAAATCTAACGCAAAATTGCTTATAACGATCATAGCCGCTATTGACAAACGCTCGATCGACGAATATTCATCTGGAGACTTCTCCTTATCTGGAAGTGTCAAATCCTTCACCTGGATAATATTCATATCCCCATCATATCCAATCGATCCGGAAACAGATCCATCAGAAAAAAGTAACGCTGCAAAATCGTAATCTGCAAAGCCCTCTATATGCCGTGCCAGATTTTCCGCCACCGGATTTCCGGCATTATGCAGTTCATCGATCACGCACAACATTCCACGCTGCTCCCGTTTCCCAACCCGGCGTACAGCTTCCCGCAACTCCGGGAATCGCTCTCCATCACTAATTGACACGCCGGTTAAATACGTCAACACGTCCATAGCAAGACTTTCCGCATCCTTTGCACGCCGCAAAATTACAAACGGATCAAGCATTCCCCGATTGTCCTCATCATTTTCAAGTTCAACAATGTTGATATCCAACCCCAACGGTTCCAGCTTTTCTTTCCACTGTCCGCGCTCCGATTTCGGATCAATAATCAAAGTTTTCGCACCGTATACAGTAGCAAGCGTGGCAAGCAAATTCACGGACATCGATTTACCACCACCAAGGCTTCCCAAAAATGCCTTAGTAAGCGCATTCGTAACTGATCCTTTTACTCCCTGTGCAGCCAATTCCGGTCGAATATAAACATGCCGTCCCGTCGCTGTGTTGATGCCGATATACTCTCCAAACTCCTCTCCAATGATCTGCGCCGCACCGAACCCAAGTGCAGCAAAAAAATCAGCCGTTACGTACTGGACATAGTCATCCAGATATCGCTTACTAGTCGGTATAAACTCCCCAGCAAGTCCTAACATATCCCCAAATGGACGCGCCAGCTTTATATTGCTATCACTGTACAATTCCATCAGTTCATCCACTCGGTCTTCCAGCACTTCAACGCTAGGCGCTGACACCCGGAGGACATACGATACTTTATACATCGCATCTTTAGATGCTATCAATTCATCCTCAAGCTCTACCGCTGCCTGTAACCCGTCTATAACCGTGTTATCCGTATCCTGGCTATTCTGATAAGCATGGTTATCAAGATCCTGCATCTCTTTCTTTTTGTTCCGAACAGTTGTTAAAGCTTTTTTATTCGGTGCAATCTCCACATTTACGCTCACATCCACCGGAAAGCTCAATGCCTCCTGGCTATAGTAGAGTATTTCCGACGACGGAAAAGCAATCTCTCCAATAATCGTATCAATCGAAAGATAGGCTGCATATACCGTTTCTTTCTGTCTCTCCAACTTGACATATCGCTGATGTTCTTCCTGCAAGCACCTGGATAACTTAAGCAGATCATACTTTTTAACCAACGTTTCTTCCTTCATCCGCTCTTTTGGAAGTCTGTAATGATATTGATAATAAGGCACCCGTGTCTGTCCGTACAAGTGCTCCATCAGATAGCCAAAATCTTTCTCTTCCATCCGATGAAAACGAAACCGGCGACTGATCCGCTTCATCAGCTGCTTTTCCATTCTTGCATAACGACTCATCTCCGAGTTACTTACGCTGTAAAAATCACCTGCCAACTCATGATTCACACTTTTCACAAAATCAATCACCGCATCACGAACCAATTCTTTCACACGCTTTGCCGTCAGTTCCTCATCCCGAGTCACAAGCTTAATGCCAATAAAAAAACGATAATCAATCTGACTACCGTTCCGACCATCATTTTGCATCTCACTTTTTTCTACATCATCATCCACCGCCTCATCAACCAACGTATCCGCCACCAATATCTCCGTCTGACGGTCGATAAAATATTCAGCCGCTTCCTTATGTTCTCCAACAACACACTGTTTGGAACGCTCCTGCCGCTCTCTGATACTTGTCTCCGCTGCAATCATCAGAAAATGCATCCGACCGTTTTTGTTCGCTGCCACAAGCTGCCGAAACTCATCATGGATCTGATTCTTCTGATCCGCCGAAAGAAACGAATAATTGTAAGGAATCATTTCATAATAAGCAAAGCACTCCTTATCATTATTCAAAACCAAATTATTTTCGATATACTTAATCGGTATCTGGAACATACTTATAACACCTCACAATCGTTATTTCATCTTCAATCTTACTTTTCCCATATTTTACTCTTTTCCCTGCATACGTCTGCTTAGGCCGCAAAAGATACAGAAAAAATGATTTCAACCAACTGTACGGCCGTTTCCCGTCAAAAGTTTTTTTTGACATAAACCAGGCAATTCCTCCCGGAATCACTCCATATTCAAATAATACGTTATTACAATATGACAACGGCGGAATTTTTCCAAAAACAAATAATATTGCAAAAAACGTACCCGCGAACCATGCTATCTGTACAAAGGTTACAGGCAATGGTAACGGGAGATCTCCAACAGAAGATAAATACTTTTCAAATTTCCAAACACTCGAATAACTTTTTATTTTTCGCATTTTTCTCCTTTCTCCCCAGTGCAAAACACTGGGGACTCGTGATATAATGAAAATCCGCTACAACTTCATTTACAAAATCAAAAAATGCGGCACAACACCAGTTATCGTCCCACTGCCAATTATTGTATTAAAAACTGACAATATAGCATCCTTTGCCCCCTCGGTATTATACACGAGACCAACTGCACAAAGCGCCGTAAAGGCAAGCGTCACCAAACCAGCCGTTTTATGCTGCACTAACAATACAAGCCCAGTCACAGCAAGTGCAAGCAATAAGATCGGCTTAACATTCGACATCACAAGATTAAAAAAATTCTGACCAAAAAACATATTACACTTCCTTCCTGTTGCGATATCGCAACAACTCCTACGTTTATATTTCCACAATTTCCCCGGTATCCGGATCAACCCGAATTCCCAAACCTGCAAATTTCTCTGCAAGCATTTCTCTCACTTCTGTCTGCTGTTGTTTCAACAGCTTTTTATGCTGCGGAGATAACTTTGCCTCATCAATCATCCGATCAAGCAGGTCAGCTTCTCCCCGAATCTCCGCGAGCTGATGCAGCATCTTAAAAGATGGCGCCACCTGACGTCTGATCCAGTTAAGCGTCCGCTCTAAAGTGTACGGCTCCGGTGCATCTGTCAGCTTCAACTGGCGGTCCTCTTCTCCGATAAACCGCGCCCACATAGGATCGATGTCCCATTTTGTTATATCCTCCTCTCCGGCTTTTGGCGTCAGAAAAGTCACATAACGGTTAATAATTCCAAATGCTGTTTTTGCAGGATCTTCATAATCAAGCAGATCCTCAACTGCATGAGTAGCACGATCATCCTTAAGCCGGATCTCAAAACGGTTCTTTATATCTGCATCCTCAATCTCTTGTCCAGTTTTTACATACTGTTCATAATCTTTTTCGTAGATGCAAAAATATATCTCGCTCTTCATGCTACCAAGATAGAGCGTATTCCCCATCTGATCCCTGTCATCTTCTCTTGCACGTATAAGTTCACCGCTCTGATAATTCCGATATGCCCGGAAAATCGTACTATACTCTTCTTTCCGGCACTTCTCCGCAAGATACGGAATGTCAAGCCATCCTGCCCTATCATTGATAGCAATATCAATCCGCTTATACACACCACGCTCTACCTCAACCTGGCGAAAAAAATCAAACCAGGTACGTCCTTGCGCATTCAAAAAAATTTCAAACTGACGGCACCCCTTACCCTTTAGCTCCAGAAGACACCCCAGCTTCTCATCCTCGGAATGCATCACAACAATATCTCCCATAAGATACTGTGCACTGTAACCGTATAGCGCATGGTTCTCGCGAATCATATATTTAAGCCGAATGCCTAAGACATCCTCCAAGATATGCTTTATGTCAGTGCTCAAAAAACGTATCCGGCAATAATCCAGCAATATCTCCAATCCCGCATCTGGTCGATACAATTTCAAAAAAAAGTTTATTTTTTCCAGTAATTTATCAGATGCCTTACGCCTTCCTGTTTCAATCTCTGCAAGGTACGTTGGCGTAATTCCTAATAATGCGGCCAATTCTTTCTGGGTCATATGATCCTCTTTCCTCCTTTCTCGAATCGTAGCACCTGACAATTCCATTTCCGCATCCTCCTGCTGTTTTATTTTTACAAACCGTGGATATATGGATATCTATGCCCGAAGACAAAAGAACGTATGGATAACGCATGGATAAGTCGTGGAAAAGGAACTGCATCTTTTCCACCGCTTACCCACCCGTTTTCCACCCGTTCTTTCTGCCTTCATAAAACGCATAGATACCCACATACCCACAGTTTCGATTGACGTATAAGCCATTTCCTTGCTTGTCAGGCTCTACAAAATGCATTTTCCCTTTCTCAAAAAAAACATCTTTAAAAGTTCGACTTTTTTCCATATGTCGAACTTTTTCAAATAACGGCAAACCCTTATGTATACTGGCAAAATGTCACTTTTCAATGGGAAAGTGTACCCCCGTGTTACATGCCGGGGGTCACGCGGGAGACGGCTGCGCCGTCTCCCGCTTTTTCCCTGCTCTCCGCTCCCCAGCTTACGCTTCGCCCTGCCCTCGCTGCGCTTTGTCTCCGACCGCGCGCGGGGCAGGGCTTGCGACGCTCTCCGCGCTCGCCGGGAAAAGCTTGCCGGACGTTCCGCCCGCGTGCGCCCCGGCGTAAGCAGCGCCGATACTCTCTCTGAAATGATGATCCGGCGGCACATATGGCGCGTAAAATTCTGTAATAACGCCATCCCAAAGTCCTACATAGCCACGTCCTTTGATGTCTTTTGTTATAAACCGCTTTTCTGTCGTGCCAAACATCATAGTATAGCCGCTATCCGTCATCGCACCAAGAGCTATCCGGAGTCCGAACTGATCCCGGACACCATCCGGCAGATACTTAGCATCCGGACGCTGGCAGGACAAGATCACGAAAAATCCCGCCTGGCGTCCAAGCAGGACAATCTTTTGCAGATAACTGATCACTTCCTCGGCTTCTTTTTTTTGCAGCATCGACAAATACGCCACGTACTCGTCAAAGATCATAAAACGCGCCTGAAAGCCAAAAACGCGATAATTCCGCCCTGGCTCATAATCGGCACAACGCTTCATACTCTCCATTCGACCGAGCATGTCTTCATAAAACTTTATAACCTGCTCTTTAATATCAGCGGATCCGAAATATACTTCCGGAAGATACCCCGCCAAACCGGAAAGATCTGCATTTTTTGCATCGATCACGACCAGATCGGCGCCGGATTTAGCGACCGCCTCGATAAAGCTCATCAATGCATAAGTTTTTCCGGATCCCGTCTCGCCTACAATCAACGCATGCGGATGCTCCTCATAAGCCCATTTCAGATGACGCATCAGCGGCATCTTTCCGTCATAGCATTTCATTTCCGTTAATTGGATCCGGCTTGATTGCACATCACACAAAAACGTATAATGCTGCCACTTGTGCTTATAGCTTGACGCTATCAGCTCACAGTCCAATCCAGTCTCTACCTTACTATCAAGCTTCAACAGGCTATCCTGGTACTTTCCCATTGTTATCTTGACCGTAATATAGATCCGACCCTTTTTCCGCTTATAATAAAGCCGCGGGAAGTCCGTGATACTATACCGACGCCAGAAGTACAAATGCGGCACATATGTAATCAAATCCTGGTCACCTCTGCCGTTAGATCGCGCATCAGATCCATACCACATATTGTCAATGAGCATCCGGGCAAGTTCCTGCCGATTACACAAATCCTCCCAGTACCAACGTTGACGGCGCATAACCCCATATACAACGACCAACAGCATCACATCAAACAGGCACACCGTTGCTATCTTGCTGATCACCGGCGCATCTATAAACAGATTCTGTCTCCACACAAGCCAAATTCCAATTACCGTCGATGTGACTAGCAAAAAGATGACAGACCGAGCCACCAGTCTGTCATCCCACTTTTTCACGCGCCGTCCCCAGCGCCAAAACAGATTCATTTACTTATGCCTTCTTTTCCGGCTGCTTGTCCTGCGGCTTTCCCGCTCCAGCTCCGTTTCCGGATCCACCCGGCACCGTTCCAACCGGCACAAGATCTGCAGCATTCAGATACCACGACGCTTCTGCACGGTTACGCCCCCGTGCATCTGCCACCGAATCAATAACCACATCCACAAGCGTCACCGGCTGATCATACGCAAAATCCTTTGCACCTGCTTCCGGCGGCAATGACACCTGGATCATTCGCCCCTGCGCCTCACTTTTAAGATCATACGTACGCTTAATCAACACACCTGTGCTGTTTCCCTCCTCATCACGCTCATACACCTCACGACGCAATCCCGAAAACTTCAAATTTCCAAAAGTCTTTACCTCATCAACAACGATTCCCTCTTTAAGTCTCATATTCTTTTCCTCTCTTCCTGCCGCTCCCTGCGGCTTTGCATAATTTTAAATTTATTATTGCAACTCTCTTCGATCGCCTTAACCTACTGCTTTCCTGCCTGTGCAAGCTTTGCAGCCTCTTCCGGTGTCACCATATCATCCGCGGTCATTTTATAATCCGTGTACCCGCTACCCTCAATATTTCTGCCACTCGCCGAAAGACGCGCATTGATAAGCACAACCGGCTCATCATACCCAAAATGTTTTTCCCCAACCGTTGCCGGAAGCGTCACCACAACATCATCCGCACGCTGGCGAGTAGAAAAAAGATGATAGTTGCGTCCCGTAACACGTGTCCGCCCATTTACATATGCCGTTTCCGCATCACCTACACCTGCAAAAGTCAACTTTCCGAATGTTTCCTCCATTTTCGGAGCTACAAACTTTAATTCCATAGCCATAATTCTTTTCCTCTCTTCCTGCCGCTTTCTGCGGCTGTAACTATTATTATTGTTAATACGTTCTTACTCAAACGGCGACTTATGAGACACTCTCATCTCAAGCAATATCCGGCTTCTTTGCAACTGTGACATACGAGCATCAATATCTATAAATTGCTTTACCAACACCAAATTCCGATCACGCAAAGCATACTTTAACCGCCACACAAAAGCAGTCCCTGCTTTAAGTCTTTTTATCACCGCTTCATCTTCCGGATCAACAAGCATCTGCAGCTGATCCTTGATATATTGATAATCAGATGATGATTCATAAAGCCGCAACGCTCTGGCGCCCTTTTCCAGGATGTCATCTGCATCCTTCATATAATTTTCATCCATCACCGGCGGCAACTCCATCATCATATCATCCAGATCCATCCCATTCATTCGTGCTTCCTCGCGCACATCATCCATCGTGTATTCACTAAGCGCAAGTTCTGACAGCCAGTACGCCATCCTATTCCGGATCCCATTTAATATCTGTCCATCCGTGCTTTTTAAGGCATTTGCACCATTTTCCAGCACATGCTGCCATTCCGCCCACAAACCAAACCACCGAAAACATCTACTATACAATGACTCATATGGTCTGTTATACACGCCATTCACTCCATCTCTATCCATCCGGCTTCCTCCATCCTGTCATTTTATAAAACCTCCTTCCCTCGTTACTATCTATAAAAAAAATCCACTCTTACGACTATCTCTAGGTTGAGATCGGCGAACAAGGAGCGAATTTTCTTTTTCTCACGCCACTACATCCCACCGCAAAATCATACCGGCTTACTTTACACTGTGAGCCGATAGCGCAAAGGCGGCGCTTCGGGTCTCGAACCCGAATATAAAACCCCGGCTTACTTTACTTTCTGCCGAGGTTCTGTGACCATTGTTTACTGCCCGCACAAGCAATTTCAATTATTCTTTACTTTACCGCGACAAATGTCCATATCAGCACACCCACAACATGGAATTGTCTTATTGCAATAAGCGTTTTTATTTTTTAAATATCCTAAAATTTTCACATCTGATGGAATGCTAAAAAACATTACACCATCTGTAAGAAAGCGCGGATCATATGAGGCTTCATACTCCTTGCCATCACTCCCGATCGCCAGATATTCCCCTGCCTTATGTTCCTTTTTAATTTCTTCCAAGCTAATCAGATCAGCAACTTCTATTTTTCTTTCTCCATCTGTCATATTCATTTCCTTTCTGGTCTGCCCTCGTAACCTCCGGGGCGGGCTACTTTTGTTTTTATGATCTGTCTAAAAGTTCATCGTCTGAATCACTTTGCTGCATCTCTCAATGCTGACCCTGTACGGTCTCTTTCTCGTATCATTATCTTTTACTATCTGCGTATATACCATTACCGGCAGTTCAAAAAGCGCAACGCAACTTGGATATAACCGCACCGCCTGGTTTCTGATCTCCATTTCAATCTCATCTTTTCTCGTCATTACAGTTCCTTTCTGCCCTCGTAACCTCCGGGGCGGGAAAAATTATTTACTAACTGCAGCATAACGGAGCATAACACTCTTTAAGATCTTCTAATACCTTAGATGTTCCACCCTCTTTCTCAAGTTCATCACTAGAAAATGTCACATCTTCAACAATTTTCTGCTCGATTGTTGCAAAACCATCATCATCAATTACATTGTACATTGCGCTAACTATATACCGTACCGTACAAGCGAATCCATTCACTTCAACATCTAAAACATTTTTTATAAATTCCTTTCTCATTTTTCTTCCTCCTGTTTTCTTTTATTTCCTGTTCCTTATGATATAAATATACACCTTTTAAGGTGCATTGTCTACTGGCATTTTGCACGAAATAAGGTGCTTTTTATTGTATATTTTTGCACTTTAAAAAGTGCTTTTTTGTGATATAATATTATTAAAGGAGGTCTTCAAATGATAATCTATAAAAATATTCTTTCACAGCTTAAGGATGCCGGATACAACACCACACGCATCCGCAAAGAAAAACTATTACCTCAAAGCACTTTACAACGTTTACGCAACAGTGATCCGATCTCAACCGAAACACTCAACATTATTTGTACTCTCTTAAACTGTCAACCCGGCGACATTCTGGAATACATTCCGGACGAAATTCCAAACGCCGAAACAGTAGAATCTTTTTCCGAAATAGGAACCGGTAACGGCACCCACTTCAAAGGCAATACCAAAAATCTTTTTTTAAACCTGCAAGAAAGCGAGGATTAAATATGTACTACTATTCAACTGTAAACAATATTGTAACAACCCACAGCGCGCTCCTCGAAAAAGACGGCTTCGACATCGTAAAAGTCCACTTCGAGCGCCCTAATCCCAACGGCTTTGATTTCCTTGACCTAACACTCCCCGGCGAAATCGTACACAAATCTTTCGGCTTTTCAGAAGATGAAATTTTACAACTGAAAAAATACGCCAAGAACAACTCATCCCTCATCTGGGACTTCGCCCAGAAAGGAGGCGGTGAAAATGCCTAAAGCCCTGCTTGATTTCCTCGGATATAAATTTTTCTTTTGGTCAAACGAAAATGCAGAACCACCACATATCCACGTTTGCAAAGGACAACAAACATCCAGCGCAACAAAATTCTGGATCACAGCTGACGGAATCGAACTCGCACACAATAAAAGCCAGATTCCACAGGGTGATCTAAAAAAAATCGCCCGCTACATTCTCGAAAACAGAGCTGAAATCTTAGCCGCATGGTTCGACTACTTTAACCAACTTTAAAAAGCAAAAGAGGAAGATATCTTCACGGTATCTTCCTCTTTCCATCTTCTGGGTCTGTTGCGACGTCGCAATGACCTCTTTCTTCACTTTCATTATCTTGCCCTGTTCGGAGCAAGATACAATTCATACAATTGCTGCAATGCCCCCGCTTCCCGACTGTTCCCGAATCCATGCGCATCTACATACTCATTGATCGCCTGGCGCGTCTCATAATTGATCCGGTAAGTAGCAATCGGCGTATCATTTTTCAGATTATCAAACGCCGTCCGAAGCGCCGCCACATATTCAGGATCAGTTTTCCAAACCGAATTATCTTCAAAACCTCCCTGCTCATAAGACTTTTCATAATATTTTTCGCTAATAAAACGCATCGTCCCGTCTGGTTTCACATCTACCGCCGCCGTATCCACCACATAAACCGTTATCTGCTTATAATACATACTCCCGGCGCTATCAACAACCGTCAGATTTTCCGTGCAACTTCCCGCGTGTCGGAACTGTGTAAAATCTGCTGCCTGGTAATCCGGAATCGAAAAAGATGTTCCGTTTTCATGGAATCCCGGTTCAATCGGGCTTCCGTCCTCCCGATCTGATGCAGTTGCATGACTTAAGATCTCACTATCTGTAATAAAGCCCTGCTGTGCCTGACTTAACGTATAATAAAGGTTTACCGCCACGATCCACGGGCAATCATCCCACGATGCATACAATGTAATATTCGCACCGTTCTGATCCGTTACACCCAGACGATCCACCAGCTCCGCTACCGTCAGCTGATCCCCTGCCAGATATACCGGATTAAAATTCTCTTTTTCTTCCTCTGTAACCCAGCCGGTATTCACAGACGCATACGCTCTCTGATCTGCTTCCGGATCTGTCTCATTATCAGCAGCTTCCAGCTCCGGATCTGCTTCTACAGCTTCATCAGCTTCATTTTCCGCTTCCGGATCTGTTGCTTCTTCATTCATTCCGGCATCCGTTTCATCTTCCGGCGCTTCCGGATCTGCTGCTTCCGAATTTCCATCACTTTCTAACCGGATCGCCCCGCTCAATACATCCTGTGTCACATTCTGACCATCAAATGTATATTTCACATAAGCTGCCGTTGCATCCGGAAGCGTGATTTCCTCATCGTACTGTATCACCATATCCTCTATATGTGTGACTTCTGCACCACCATTCGGATCAAAATGCAGCGTATAACTGTTCGCCGTCCAGGATGCCGTCAGAACATCCACAGCGCCATCCTCCGCACCAAACGTATATACTGCATTATTTAAGCTTCCATGGAACCCATCCGACTTTACCCAGCCCGAAAACGTATAGCCCGGTCTTACCGGATCCGGAATTGATTTTGCCACTCCGTAATTCTCGGTAAAGCTCTGCACATCAGCACTTCCATTCCAGGTTCCGCCGTTAGGATCAACCTTCAAAGTCGAATGATTGATTTCTGCATCCGCTGTCATAGATACATCCTGCATCGGCATCGAGAACGTGTATTGCTTTGTATCTATCTCATATGTACCTGTCCAACCTTTCCAATGATACCCCGTTGCAAGCACAGCATCGATCTTCACACTCTGCCCGACTGTATAAGATCCAGCGCCGCTGACACTCTGGATTCCGGTTCCCTTCTGCAATATCACTTTATAGCGTTTCGCCGTCCAGGACGCCGTCAGAACGTCCGTTACACCGTTATCCGCACCAAACGTATACACCGCATTGTTTAAGCTTCCATGGAACCCGTCCGACTTTACCCAGCCTGCAAATGTATAACCCGGCCTCACTGGATCCGGAATTGATTTTGTTGTCCCGTAATCTCCGGAAAAGCTCTGCACATCAGCACTCCCATTCCAGGTTCCGCCGTTTGGATCAACCCTCAAAGTCGAATGATTGATTTCCGCACTTGCTGTCATAGATACATCCTGTCCCGGCATCGAAAAAGTATATCTTTTCGTTGTCGTCTGATATGTACCTGTCCAGCCTTTCCAGTGATACCCCGTTGCCAATGTCGCATTGATCGTCACACTCTGTCCCACCGTGTAAGATCCGGCACCGCCGACACTCTGAACACCGTTACCTTTCTGCAACGTTACCTGATACGCATTCTCCGGAATTGTGGCAACATCACTTGTAACATGGTAGGTATCCGACCGAGTTTCAATGTCGCTTTCCGTATAAAGGAACACGCCCTGGTTTCCGTCATAGTAATACGCCGCTGCCATTTTGCTGGCACATTCATCCGATGCTGCAATCTGATTAAGCACATAACCCATACCAGAATAAGTCATAAAATATCGATAATTACCGATTGATGTATCAAAATAAGGAATTATTTGTTTAACAGTATTACGACTCGCATAAACACCATACCAATATTCCACCTCATTATCTGACGGTTCGCGCTGCAACAAAAAATGATAACAGTCTACAATAAGCTGTTTCGGTCCATTCCGTGTTGCCAAATTAGTATCCGCACTATAATTCAAATTTGAATTGCTGTACTTTGACATATATTCCGTACTAAATACCATTTCTGTTGCCACACGGGCAGCTTCATTCACCGGCCATATTCCAATCACATCATAGATTCCCACTAAATAGCCATTCTGTGTATGTCCATACAGATGCGGCCACCAGGATTGGAATTCCGGCACAGACCCCTCCCTATGCAAAAACGCCTTATAATCCTCATTCAACAGTGAATATGAATTGTTGATTACCACAGTTACCACACAGCGATACTGGTACCCACCTCTTCCCGTCTTGCTCACAGCATAAGAAGCTCCTGTTGCCCCGGAAATATCCTGCCAACCACTCCCGCGATTTTCCTGCCACTGATAACTCGTCTGCTGTCCATCTATCGTCTGATCCAAGTTACAGGTAAATGTAATATCATTTCCACTCATACTACTGCTTATACTGGCATGATATTCCAACGTCCCCGCCTTTGCCATCACCGGCGATCCGGCAAACATCCAAAAAAGTCCTATGACAAATGCTACAGCAAAAATACCTTGTATCCACCGTCTCTTTAAATCCTTACTTTCTCGCACCAATAATCAATCCCTCCCTGGCGTTTTATTCTCTTCAAAACAAAAAGCGCCCTTACAGCTGCAACACTGTAAGAACACTTTCCTGCTTTACCATATTTTTTTTCAAACAAAGATTAGTCAAAATTCAAATGAAATATCATACCCATTACTAATTATATTGACCTTCCCTTTAGCTCCCTCATAAGCGATAAACATATCCCCCTCCAAAGGAAGTGGAGACTGATAAAAATTATTTTTAGGATCTACCAGCGTACCCTCAATTTCTGAACTCGCTTCACTGGTTGTTCTATACTCCCCATCTACATATATATCCAAATAAAGATTTACCATTTCCCCCGTACTCTGTCTTCCCGTGGTGCCATTATCCGCAATCGCACCACCAACCGTAATGCCGGCATTCTGGCAAAGATTTGCAAACTCGGTACTTCCTACAAATCCGTTATATACGGCTTCTCTGGAAGCGCCATTTCTAAGCTGTAACACCCAATCCGTAACGCCCGGTGTATCTGCTTCCCTTCCAAGCATTGTCTTATAAAGCATCAGCACATACTGCGTATCAGATGCATCTTTATTCTTGTATTCCTGGCTAAAAACAAACCCAGCAGCCACTTCGCTGCCCTTCGCACCATTTGCAAGAGCCGTTGACCAATCATTCAGCCCCGCCGCATCCGGTTCACGGTCAAGACAGCAGGTATACAACCTTTCTGCAAACGCCTGAATCTCCGGCGTCACCTCATGACTGCCGCTGTCACAGATCGCACAGCTTCCACTGACCGGAATATTATCTGCGCTCCAGTCTCCCGATCCCTGATCGATTCCATAAGCTGTACACAAATTTGCAAACTCCTGTGAGTTCACAAAACCTGTCATAACATGCCCCCTGGTAGCACCACTGTTCAACTGTCCCAGCCAGTCCGCTTTTCCAGCTGCATCCGGCTCACGGTCAAAAAATGCTTCATACATGGCATCTACATAATGCTCATTGCACAGGTTCAAGTTCCGGAACTCGTCACTGAAAATGAATCCGAAAGCAATATTTGCGCCCTGCTCCTGTCCCGTTGCAAGACGATTCGACCAGTCATCCAACCCCGCCGCATCCGGTTCACGGTCAAGACATACCTCATACATTCTTGTCACAAACGCCCGGATACCTGCTTCATCCGCTGCTTTTGCCATTACCGGCGATCCGGCAAACATCCCAATGCTGATAGCTGCCGCCGCCACAAATGCTGTCGTCCGCTTCCATACTTCCTTCATCTTCATAACAAGTTCCTCCTTATATCTAATGAAAAATGTAATCTTCTCTCTCACTACAAGTATAATATCCCTTGTCAGATATATCAACTATATTTTGCGTAATAAATCTGACTCTGTGTTACCGGTTGGGTAAAATCAACCGGATTTCCTTCCACATCTACCCAGCAATCAAAAGTCTTACCGGAAACTGTTGGTTCCGACGGAGCAGATACTGTATCACCCGGCCATACATTACAGGTTTTATATGTCCTCGCATCTACAAGGAATCTTACCCGACATAACTCTGCCGGATCATCCTGCAACTTATTAAAAACTACAGTCCGCTCACACGATACACTGCCCTCCTTTCCGTTTGGATGCTGATACGATGCTACAACCTTTATCGACATAAGCCCCTTTGCTACATCGATATTCTCTATATTTACAGTTATATCACTATTGCTGTCCAATTTTCTGGACAGATCCTCTACCATATCGGCAATCATCTCATTTTCACTGGTGATATCATAGTTTTTTTCCTCCATCAATTCTGACACGGTTTCCTCAACCGCCGCTGGCAGATTATCTGCCAGCTCCATCTCCCTGTTACTTCTGCCGCCACTTGTCATCACACAAGCCACGACCAGAATCCCTAAAAAAAACACTCCAAACATAGCCGCTACATTCTTCATCCGGCAGCACCTCCTAATTTACAGGAATTGTTAGTTCCTTTATCACTGTACGCTGACTGCTGTCTCTCGCTTCTACCCGCAGCGTGTACATGCCTCGCACTGGAAATGCAAGTTCCACTGCACTTCTGTCAATAACAGCTTCACCGCTTCCCGGCAACGTCATTCCAAGCACTACCAGCCTCGCATCATATCCATTGCAGTCCTTTGCTGTAATTATATCTGATATAGAATACGTTCCCGTCGTAAGGGCATCCGCTCTGGCATACTCTACTACCGGATACCCTTTCTGACTTTCCGAAACATACACTGTATACCCGGATGTGTCTGTTGCCCTCCATCCGCTCATCGTACTTCCTATATGGTTTAACAAACCACTCTGACCAGGTAAAAATACAAGCCCTAAAACCACAACCGCACAGGCCGCATATAGTACCACCATTCCAAAATGCTTCACCAAAAAATCCATGCTTCCTCCTATCCTGTCAGACCATTCATATAGGCAAGTACGATTCTGCCAAGAACTCCATTACTTTTCAAAGCCAGAAATACAAGTGCCAGCAATGCAAGACCAGTTCCCATATAAAGCAGCGCCATCCCCAATTCTTTTACGACTTCTTCCATATACGCCTCCTACCATGCAGATATCTGATTCAAGACCCAGACAAACAACCCAACAAAGCCACTGGATATTGCCATGATTAAAATTCCCAGCCCAAGTTCATTTACAACCTCTTCCATAAATGCCTCCTACCTTGCAATCCCTTCCGTCGTCCTCGTCTGTTCAATTCCAAGCAACGGAATCTTATACGTATAGGTCAACGCCACTTCCGCAGACGTCACATCATGTGCCTGATCGTATGTACACGGCGTCACCGACAGATCAAATCCGGATGCACTCGCGCTGGATTTACACGCTTCAATCACATCCGGATTAAAATTGCTGTTCTCAATCTCCGCAACAACCTCTGCTTTCACCCGCTTTGCCTGTGCCGCACGTTCCTCTGCCACAGTAACAGATAACCCCGTACTCATCGTCAAAAGCAGTATCCAGAGTATTGTATATACTTCAATCACTACTTTCATGCCATGCCTCCTATATCATTGTACCGAAAAGCTGGAATAGCAACATTGTACCGGATGCCATATCTACAAGCAGCTTTACCGTAGTAGCAGCTACCGGATACATAACCATCATCCGCGCCTGAAATACTATCTTTTCATTTTTCAACTCCAGTTCCTTTTCCCGCAGTTTATTCACATGCGCTACCAGGTTTGAAATCTGCACCTGCATATTACCCGTTCCATCATTCGACATAGAATAAAGCATCTTCATACAGGTCGCAATTTCCGGAATATCCACGTTTGCAAAGAACAGCAAATAAGATTGAATTTCATCCGGATCTTTGCGAATACGCTCCACCAACGCCATAAGTTCTGCCTGCAAAATCGGCTCTGCATGAGATATCGACTCTGCAAGTGATACCTGTACATTGTTATATTGTAACAACAGCGCCATATCAAACATCCACTCCGGCAATGCCTCATACAATGCATTTTTGACATCTGACCTGTAAACACTACAGTTGACTTTATGCTGAAACAGCATAAACACTGCCAATACCGCAAATATAATTGCGACCGCGATCAGATCAAGCACAACACAGATGATTGCGATAATTAAAAAAGGAAGCGAAAGCAATATGCTTCTTCTCCCTTCTTTTCCAGCATCATAATTTGTCAGATATTCATACGCATGCAGCACATCCTTTTTCTTCTTACCATCCATCCAGTCCTGCACAAGCTTCCGGTTACTACTAGCAAACGTAAACAGGCATATCAGAATCAGCACAAATGAGGTAAGCTGCACAGGCAAAAGCGTAAATATACTAGCCACTTCATCCGACCCCATCGTACTTTTAACCTGATCCATAAGATAAACCGCAAGACCACTTGTCAGCGTCGCACCAACAATTGAAAATATACAATCTGTATGCCCTACCTTTTTATCTTTCTGCAACTCATATACCTGCCGCTTCCAGACTTCGATATCTTCCACCATCAGATCAATAGATGTACTTACATCTCCACCACGTTCTTCCGCACTAATCAGCAATTCATGCACCGTGTGTATCTTTTTACATGCATATTTTTTTTCAATAAGTGCCAGAGCTTCCGGATATACACCCTCTTCAGTCCTGGCATTTCCAGCTTCAATGTACGTTGCTGCCTCTCGGATTACTGCCCTCATCTGTCCATCCGGAAGTGCTGTCTCACACTCCCTCAACGCAGGTAAAATCTTCCGTTCTTTCCGGAAAGAGAACAATATCTGCTCCATATAATCCGTGGCATCCGCAAACCGCTTCTGTTCAAACATACGACGATACATGTCAATGATCAAAACCGGTAACATGGAAAGTGCTACCACTCCAACCGCCACAATGTATGAGATCCTAAGTTTAAAGAACATTCCCACAACACCAATCAGAAGAAATACAAAAAATATAGTGAGCAAATATGTCTTCCACTCAAAATTATACCCATACCTGTGCACTTCTTTCTGCAAATTCATAGGATTCCAGATACTTCCCAACTTCCATTCTTCCCTGCTTTTTCTTTTCCCTGTCCCTTTCAAAACAAACCTCCTCCCGGTTATATTCCCTTTGTACATCGGTAAGGATCAATAATTCCCGCCTCACGCATCCTCTTCATAATATCAGCCGGAAATTCTTTCGATCCGTCAGCCATCCTGCCATCCTCTACAACCAGATTCATATGGTTTTCACCATTTTCCCTGGTATAAAAACAGAGCTGGTCTAAATACCGTCTGATACTTCCATCTGCCTCTGTCCGCATCCGAATCAGCACGCCTACATTCACGTCCGAATAAATCCGGTTTTCCAGACGTTCCACATCCTTCTTATCTTCCATCATGTTCTGAACACGATCCGGTAGCTTCCTGACATCATCCAAATGAATTGTTGTAAACCCTGCAATACCCGTGCTCCAGCTTTCCAACAACGACACAACCTCTGATGACCTTGCTTCCGACAACATCAACCACCGCGGATCTTGCCGCAGACTCGTCTTTACAGCTGTCTTATAATCAAATCCATCCCTGATCTGCAATTCCAAACAATCGTGTCCCGGGTTAATCTCACCATAATGCAGTTCAAGCGAATCCTCAATCGTAATCACTCGATCCGCTGGATCAATATATTGCATCATAAACTTGGCAAGCTCTGTCTTACCAGCTTCCGGCTCTCCGCCAAACACAATCACCAGCTTTGCTTTTACACAATTTATCAGCAAATTCAACACCTCTCTGGAACAAAACCCGGACGCAATCAAAGACTCTTCTGTATGCCGCAACACTGGCGGGCTTTTTCGCAATGATATTGCCATCCCCGTGCGTGCAATGGACGGATGCAGTATACTAATCCTTAAATCCCGAGTATCTGCTTCCAGCACCGGATCAGCACTTGAAAAATGCTTATTTGCACTATTGGCGATTGTATTTGCAAATTGAGTTAAAAACTTATCGGTAACCACATCCTGTACCGGATACCTGCCTCTACTAAGATCTGTAATCCAAAGCATCCCATTGCTATAATTAACCCCAGTCACTTCCGGCTGCATGAGATACTTCCAGAACACACCAAACTGATCTTCTGTTGGTGTAAAATCAAACTCTTTTTCCATTCACCGTTTCCTCTCTTCCAACACGTATAGCAGATAAGAGGTTCCTTTCTGCTATACGTGCCAGCCATACCAGTTTCCCTCAACTCCATTCAAGATCCACCTAGAATCCCGCAATGTTACGAATATTCGTAAAAAACGCTGTAAGAGTGTCCTGAAACTGTGCGGTTACTGCATCAGACTTGACAATACCAAGAACAATAACCGCAAGCGCTGCAATTACCGCCATTGCCAGTAAACCAGCACCAAAATGCTTCACTAATGCCTCCATTGGAAATCACCCTCCCTTCCTTCTATATTGAGATAATCTTGTTTATCTCTTATAAACGCATAGTTGATCTACGCTTATAAGGGACAAACAAGTCCCTTATAAATAAACGGCTGTCTCCGCTACCGTTCCTCCGGCATCATCACACTTTATTCGCTTCTCCGGGTATATTACCAAGTCATACCCCCGCGGCATCATCCGCATGTTAGCTAGGGTATTGTCTGGCTATCGATCACGCTACAGCCTATTCAGTTATCAAGGTACGGTTATCTCAAATGGGAAAATCTGTTCGATTGAACTTTTTGCGAAAATGCTATAGAATAATCTCGTATGTTTACATTTTCGTATTTATACGAAAAGATTTTCCTACTGGGCTTTACGGTTGCCGCCGTAGAGCCCCTTTCCATTTCAGCTCTGTTTCCAGAACCGATTGCCTGTCCTGCTTTGATGCTACGGTCAGCTACACCGGAACAGACATCAACTCATTTCTTATTCCTCATATCTTTCAGATACTCTTTTAAAGCCGTCATATTAACTTTACAATTTGCAAAATGCTTATATCCTGGCTTTAATAAATATAATCGCTTCTCTTCGCACTGCTCTTTCATCCATTCCCCCCAATATGGGAAAACCTTAATCACAATCGCCGCACCATCCGGCAGATCATATCTGTAAAAAACTTCCTCCGTCAAATCATTCCTACACCAAATCTTCCAATCCTTATATGTATTAACAAAATCTTCTCGTTCCTGCATATTCTTCATATCTGGAAAATCCGGCTGTCCCCGCCGATCTGACTGCTCGGCTACTATCTCCACAGGTTGATCCTTTACCATCTCTTCCGGTTGCGACGTCGCAACCGCCAAAACCTCTTCCACCGATTTATTTTCTTTTACAGCAATGGGCACCACTTCATCAACTTTTTGTTTTGTTTCTTTCAACTGTTGTTTTACTTCCCTGATCTTCTTCACGGACATATCACTACTGATCTTATACCGGTCACGCTCTGACATCGGCAACATCTCCGTAAGTTGTGAATATGAAAAGTCCTTATACCTATCAGCTACCCACATTTTACGAGCTCCGTTGTCATCCACGGCCGCAAAAGCTTTCCAAACACCAATACACCGCGACACCGCTGATTTATCCATCGCAAAATTTGCTTCAATGCATTCATACAAATTTTCATATCCCAGATCTTCATAGTATCTGCACTGATCCATTTCATACAGGTGGAAGCCTAACGTTACATATCGTTTCTTTATATCCATCACATCTGATTCAATGTAACCTATGGATGCTCTTGCCAGCTCATTGACTTCTTCCGGAGCATAAATATCTGCACCAAACTTAATGCTCATCCGCTACCTCCTGTTCTCTGCTATCACCAGTCTTATCTTCTCTTTTGTCCCGTACATTTCCGACACTTATCTTCTCTTTACATTAATAAGTTTCAATGTACACTTTTTTATATTTTCGCTCTTTTTTCCATTCATCTTTTAATTCAAGCGCTTCCATGTAAGTTTCGCATTCTTGTGTTTCCGCTTCACAATCTTTGTGAGGTCGCCTAAAATATCCAATAACAACATAATTTGCCATAGTTTTATTTCTCCTCTAAATTCTAATACTTACGCCTCCAACAGCTCCGGATTGTCAAATCTGTTACCGATAATCTTAATTTTTCCGTTATCATCAGCTGCCCAATAATGTAAATCTTTTCTCCATACGAGATCGTCAAGCCATTTGATTCCCCATTCGGATTTATCCCAAATAACAACGGCTTTGCCGAGTCTGCCGAATCATCTATTTCCCTGTCTCCGTAATCAAAATCACATGTTTCCCCGTCACAGTCTCATTCATCTTCACATGATACTTGTCCTCCGATACTGATTCTGTGTCAGCCAGATATAACGCAACATGTATCAAAGCTGCCGTGTCTGTAAGCGTTGTCTGATTTTTTACTACAATCTCTCCCAACTACTGCACCCCACTCTCCCTCATAATGTTATAAATCTTAATCTGATCCCTAACCCCTTCCAACGCCACATCCTCCGGCGTTAAAGTGCCTGCTTCTTTCTGCCCGTGTTTCTCAAGCAATTCCCTGTTTAATCTCGACAGTACAAAAGCATATGCCTGGAGCGCTTTATAATCTTCATCACTCACGGATATTACAATCTGTTTCATTCTCCAGCCTCCTTCCCCTATTCTGGAATATTCTTATACTGTACACTAATGGCAATTCCTGCCAGATCTGCAAGCCTGTACAATTCCCCAAGCTTAATACTTCCGGGATTGCGCAGCTTGTTTTGCAATGTACGTTCAGACATTCCTACCTTACGACTTGCCGTATCCGTTTCAATATTTCCCCGACGCAAGCCGCCAACGATCATTCCTGCTACATAATTACAACGCGCTGCTTCTTTATTCTCGCATAATTTTGTCTTTGGCATCCGTTTCTCCCTTCCGTTGCGACATCGCAACTGTCTATTTCTTCTTAACTTGCTTGAATTCTATGTTAATTTAACTTATAATCATTTTTGTGTACTAAGTTTATCTATTACATTTTAATATTAGAACTATTAAGCTTATTTGTCAATACGTTTTTTAAGCTTTCTTATTCTAATTATTGGAGGATCTATGTTTATAAGAAATTCAAAAGTATCTAACATTGCCACAAATCTCAAAGAATACCGTACATCACACGGCTACAAACAAACCGAAATGGCTGATCTGCTAAAAATGAATTATCAGAACTATTCCAAAATGGAACGCGGAGTTTATCAGCCATCCCTTGAAAAACTTTTAGAAATCTGCAGCATACTACAAATGACCCCAAACGATCTTCTCCTTGAAGGTCGCAGCTTCGATGATTCCAAACAAGATTCTATCGAAAAACTTGATCATAACCTCATAAATACCCTCAATATCATGCACGTCATTGAAGAGCAAAGAGCAAAAGCTTCTTTCGCCCATATTTGCGGCAATTATAAGGAAGAGCGCTTCCATTTAAATCTTATCTACGATATACTCGTAAAAGACGATGAAAAAAACAATGGCTACCGGAAAATGCTGGACATCCTTTATTACGACTACATTACATCCTACATTCACGATTATTCCGACAAAACTCACAAAGAACTGCAACAAAAGCTTCTTGAAGAAAACTAGTCACTCTTTCCCGGAAATCTCCAGTAATTCATTCGGAGTAACACAAAGCCTATTACAAACTTCTAAGAACTTTCGCAAAGATGGCTGATAACACCCCCTTTCCATTTTGGAGTAATTCTGATAATTCATTTCCAACATTTCAGCCATCTCCATCTGCCTCTTATTATGAGTTACTCTGTAGTGTTTTAAATTTACAGAAATATTTTTTACAGAATATTTCTCTTCGACATTCCCCATCCTATTATCCATCCTTTCACTCTTGCATAATTTTGTCTTTGGCATCCGTTTCTCCCTTCCCGTTGCGACATCGCAACTAATTCATTACTTTCTTTTCATTAACCTTTTCTATCTCTCCTCGCGCCGCTAATGCATCTGCACTGGATTTAACCAATGCAAGACTGTACAAATCAAGTTTTCTAAGCAGCGGGACAATCTCCCCAATTACTCTCTTCTTTTCATCATCCATATATATTTCCCTTCTTTGTGGACTTTGTTGTTCTCTATGTGGACATTATAATCCGCACATATACGCTTGTCAACATTTTTTTGTTTTCTATGTGAACTCGTTAGTTGACTTTTAAATTGCTACTGTTATAATTAACTTAAAAAGGAGGCTATTGTGAACGAACGAATCAGAAATTTAAGAAAATATCTCGGACTTACTATGGAAAAATTCGGCGAACAACTCGGTGTCGGAAAAACCGCTATAAGCAACATTGAAAACGGTAACCGTAACGTTACCGAGCAAATGTGCAAATCAATCTGCCGCGAATTCAATGTCAATGAAGATTGGTTACGCAACGGTACCGGCGAAATGTTTTTTATCCCAAAAGACGAAACAGCAATGATTGTTTCTGATCTCTTAGAATCAACCGATAATACTTTTTATAATCTAATTCTCGATATTGTAAAAACTTATCAAAACCTAAAACCTGCAGATCAAGATATAATCAAAACTATTTGTCAACAGCTAATTGAAAATATAAAAAACCAAGAGCACTAATTTCATCACACACACAAAAAGGACCGTAGATCACAGTCTACCGGTCCTTTTTAAACGCTCTTGAAGTAAAGTATATATCTGTATCAAAAGCTGCTCATCACCCTCTCCAAGCATATCTACATACTCTTTAATTTTTAGCTGTACTCCCTTAACCATTTTCACTCTCCTCCTTTGTAATAAAACAACTCCCTAACATCCACATTAAGCGCATCTGCAAGCCGAAATGCAACCTCTGCTGTCGGATTTTGATTCACACCATTTTCCAGCTTGCAAATAACACTCCGACTAACTCCAGACACCCGTGAGAGCTGTTCCTCTGACCACTTCTTTTTCCAGCGATACTTCTGCACCCTATTATTAAGTCCCAACTTTACCCCCTATCAGATAAAGTATACACTAGCCTACCTAATAATATTCGTGGTAACTTTTTCCACCCAACTACATATTACCATATATATTGTTTCCATATGGAAACACTTTCTTCTCAAATTACACCAGATCGAATAGCTTTTCTCTCTCAACTATGCTATAAAATATATTTTATATTAACTATTATCCAACCAGGAAGGACTAACATGGCAAAGAGAAAAATCGGCGAACTGCCAAGCGGAAATGTCCGCAAAAAGATATATGATCATTCAGAATTATGCTTTGATGAACAGGGAAAACCCATCATCGACCCAAAGACAGGAAAACAGCGAAAAAAGAAAATTTACATCTCTGTTACCGCTGCATCAGCTGCAGAGGCAAATCGCATCAAAGCCCAGATACAAGCGAATAAAAAAACCTTGCAAAAGCCCATTTCAATGACCCTCTATGATGCCATTGACAAATACATCAGTTCCTCAGATGCTCTATTGTCGCCATCCACAATCCGCGGCTATCGCACTATCCAGCGCAACGCTTTCAAGTCCATTATGTCATGCAAGCTCTCTGCCTTGACAAACGAACAATTACGTGATGCCGTAAATCTGGAATGCAAACGAACAACCGGTACAAAAAATCCCAAACCCCTATCATCCAAGACTGTCATCAACGAATACGGTCTTATCTCTGCCGTATTAAATACCTATGCTCCTGCACTAGACTGCTCTGTAAAACTGCCACAGATTGAGCATAATCAACACGATATATCTACTCCTGATGTCATTTATCAGATTGTAAAAGGAACTGACATTGAACTACCCGTAATGCTTGCCATGTGGTTATCCTTTACCCAATCCGAAATTCTCGGACTTACAAAATCCAAATCCATCTCTCCAGACGGATCACACATAACCATAAAAGAAGTGCTGGTTAAAAACGAACATAACCAATCCGTTATAAAAAATAAAGGAAAACAGCCGACCAGAGATCGAACCCTACAGATTCCGGATTATATTAAGCGCCTGATTGATCAAGTCGAAACCGACCAGCTCGTAACACTATCCGGCACCGCACTTTCAAAGCGTTTCAACCGGCTTATTAAAAAAGCAGGTATCCCGCACATGACATTTCACGACTTGCGGCACGTCAATGCCTCCGTCATGACGCTGCTTAATATCCCTGACAAATACGCCCAGGAGCGTGGCGGCTGGAAAAGCGACCATATAATGAAAAGCCGATACATGCAAGCTTTTTCCGCTGAACGTGCAATGGTAGATGCACAAATTGATTCCTACATGCAAGACACTCTTTTCAAAAATGCTGCCGAACGTCGCCGCGACCAAAAATATCAGTGCTGGCTAGAACTATTCGACCTAAAAGACTCTGCTGAAAACCAAAAAAAATTTTTACAATTTTGCAAAAAAAATCATATAAATCTTTAGAATGTATTCCACGAAATACTCCACGCTTTTCTAAGTTCATTGTTTTTCCTGCATTTTTTCTTCAATTCAACGGGTTCGATTCCCGTTGTCTGCTTACCTTAAAAGCCCGGTAGAATCCGTTATGGATTTTACCGGGCTTTTATTTTGTCTTTGGTGTTCAGCCCCCCGCCGCACTTTTCGCATATCATAATAGAGCTTGAAGCGTAATCCTATTTCCAATATCCTCCTATTGCAGAGTTGTTACATAATTGTTACAATTCTTTTGTGCTTAGCTAACACAAATAAAAATAAGGAGGACGAAACTATGTGCTTTAACTTCAATAGCTGTTCCGAGTTATTTACTGCTCTTTGCAAATACTTTAACCTCGGATGTTAATTACACACAGGATAAACGATGCAGATTCTGACATCCGCATCATAAAACACAGGATGTAACACATCCCAAAAGCGCCGGCACCGATGAACTTCACACATCGGTGCCGGCGTTTTTTATGACGGCTCATTCTAATTAACATATGGAAACACTAATATGATTCGATACTCCTGATTTTCCTTTTCCACAATGCATTCCCCATTCATTTTTTTCATCATATTTTTGATATTCTGTATTCCAATTCCATTACTTTCAACTTTCTCTTCCGGCAGGCGCACTCTGTTTTCAAACAAAATGCCTACCCGATCCTTTTCTTTCCTGGAAAAAATACTGACAACCTCCCCGGGCTCTGCATATTTGATAATGTTTGATGTCACGTTATCCATAATGCGTATCATGTAATCTGTCGATATGCTTATCTTCTGCTCCACCCATTCTACATCGAAATCTACAGTAAACCCTTTCTGTTCCAGATAATTACATGTTTCAGAGAACAAATCAAAAAAAACGGTCTCAAATAGTTCCGGTTCTTCCAACTCTATCTCCTCGTCCCCGGCAACAAGAGCATACTCAAACAGATGATCCACCAGCTGTTTTAACCGATATGCTTTTTTGTTTATCTTTTTCACATACTCTTTCCGCTGCTCTTCTGTTTTATACTGTTCTTTCTGAAGTATTTCCGAATATAGCATGATTGCAGTAACCGGTGTTCTGATATCGTGTGACATTTCTGTCACAATCCGCTGATTTTCCTTCATCATTTCCATTTCCTGATTCAACAGACTCTGGAACGCAATCCGCATATTTTCAATTCCCTCTGCCAGCATGGCCAATTCATCTTTCCCCTTGACCGTGATGGAATAATCAAGGCTACCACCTTCCAGAATAGCAATTTCATCACTCAGTTTTAAAATATACTTCATTTTCTTTCGTATTCCAAGCAGAACAATGCCAAGAAAAACAGCGAAAGAAAGACAGATTGATGCCACCAATAGCCAGTTATATAGCTGATAGCTGAAACTTCCGGAAATCATGACTTCCACCGTTATATCAGACAATTCCAGATCATAATAGCTTTCCCACGGATAATTACCCGCCGCAATTTCGCTTACGCTGACATCTTCCTTAGGATAATCAGAATCATATATCTGGATTTGATCCTTATATATTCTGACATATATCATCTTCTGCCTTTGAACCCATGTATTAAGCTGTGCTATATCACTCGATGAAATATGCTCTGCCGTCACATATTTTTGCATTTTAGCAAGATATTTCAGGTTTTGCTTTTCTATATACGTAGAGCTTTCCAGATAATGGTCAAGAACATAGTTTCCCGTTGAATAAAATATCTGAAAAAAAACGATTGCTGCAATTGCTGCGCCGGTTAAGAGATACAGCAACTGTACATAAATAGAATGATTCTTACTTACTATCTGTGTCAAATTTGTACCCCTTTCCCCATACCGTTTTTATATACTTAGGATTTTTAGGGTCATCCTCTATTTTTACCCGGAGTTTTCGGATATGTACCATTACCGTGCTGTTGCAGGAGTAGAAATAAGGTTCCTGCCACACACTCTCATAAAGATTTTGTGCAGAAAATATTTTTCCGGCATGCTGCATCATAAGCAGCAGAATATGATATTCAATATCTGACATATCTTTCATCACTCCATCTATATAGACCTCGTTGAACTTTTCATGAATTTTAATTCCATTCAGTGTCAGATAAGAGTTTTCATTTTCATCCCATTCGCAGCTCCTTCCTCTGTATACATTATAACGCCTCAGTAATGCTTTCACACGCCCTAAAAGCTCCGCATAAGAAAACGGTTTTGCGAGATAATCATCCCCGCCTGCCATAAGACCTATCAGCTTATCTGATTCCTGTGCTTTCGCCGTCAAAAAAAGAATCGGCACATTCGATATTTTACGGATTTCCTCACAAGTTCGGAGTCCGGACATACCAGGCATCATAACGTCAAGTATTACAAGATCCACTTCATCATTCAGACAATAAAGCCCCTGTCTTCCATCTTCCGCTTCCATAACAGCATATCCTTCACTCTCGAGTAAAATCCGCACCCCATCACGAATATCCGCATCATCTTCGACAATTAATACCTGCTCTTTTTTCATGCTTTGTCCTCTCCTGTCACATTCTTAATGTATAACATAACAGATTTGTAATAAACCGTAAACGCTTAGCCTGCTTTCTTGATAACTTTCATTTCCCGGACCGCTTTCTGCTCGTATATTTTGTATTCCTTATCCCATGTGCGGTATGTTTTTTCGCCTCTGTGATCTGGGAAAGTATAATTTTGGGTCAGATAATTGCCAAGGTATCGTGTAACCTTATCTGCTCCCGAGTAATTTAGATGATCTCCGTTGTCAAGACTGTCTGTCTTCCAGTTAATCCCTATTTCTTCCGTCTTCAAGTTTAAATCCAGAAAATCCAGCCCCTTTTCCCTTGCGTATGCCTCTATACTGTTATGCCTCGCATAATTACAGTTTATTGGAGACGGAGTGCTTACCAGCAACAGTTTCGTTCCATTTTTTTCACACAGTTTTCTTATTTTTTCCAGATAGAAACTGACAATTTTTGAAATTTCTTCTTTCTGGTCATTTTTCTGCATATATTCCCCCTGTTCGTATGGAACAGTCTCGCAGCGAAATGCAAATCCCTTATAATTCTCAGCAGGATATTGTTTTTCGGATAATATGGATTTCCAAATATCATGTCCTTGAAATATTGGAATATAGCGATAGCCAATCTCACCCAGGCAATCTTTTACTTCTGATGACAAATTTTTGCACCGGAACACCATATTCGTCTCCAGAATAACAAGCTTGGGGCTCTGGGTTTCATATGCTGCCTGCAGCATATGAAAAGCTTCCTGCATTCTCTGACCGGTCTGTCCACACACATACCCTGTCATTCCGTAATCGCCCCACCACGCCATCGGGGAAATGGACGTCATACCCAGACTGTCCCCTAATACAATGATATCCACGCTGTTTTCTGGCTCCCTTAATATCCGGAAAATGCTTTTATTTCGATCCAGTACATAGCTATCATTCGCAACCATTAAATTCACTATTCTTTCCGATACACCCACCAGAAGCAGCACCAGTATCATCATAAAAAGTATATTCTTTGAAATAATTTTTTTGAAATATTTAAAATCCTGCATAAATCATATCCACCTGCTGATAGCCCATTCCATATGCGCCCAGAATCAATACCGCAAAAATCAAGGCGTAATAAAGCGTCCACCTGACCGGAAGCCACAATTTCTGGATTCCTTCCTCTCCCAGCAGCTTTTTCTCTTTTATAATTCCGACAATTGCAACAACAATACAACCGGCAATAACCACAAAATAATCCAGCCGGTCAAGTCCGACCGACATTAAAATTCCTCTTATTTCCTTCTGCCGTGCTACAATATTCTCAAAACTCTGAATATTATTTCCCTTAAAAATGCTGAAAAACATGCTCATTCCTGCCTGAAGTCCGTTTGCCCTGAAGAAAAGTTCCCCTGTAAAAATAATAAGCCACGTTTTAAGAGTCTGTAATATTCGATACGGCAGGGCATTCTTATCCAGATGACATATTTCCAATATGTTATCTCTCAATGGTTCTACTGCCACTTCAGCAAGCAGTATTACAAAATAGTACATTCCATAAAAAATGTAACTCCATCTTGCCCCATGCCATAAACCATTGCATATCCAGACCGGGAATAGACACAGCGCCGATATGCCCAGCTTTGTTAAATATTTTCCACAATGCTTCTTTCCAAATTTATTCCACTTTTTTACAATGCCAGACACAGATACCGGATAAAACACATACGTTTTAAACCAGACACCAAGCGTAATATGCCATCTTCTCCAGAATTCCGCCGCGCTTTTTGAAAAAAACGGTTGTCTGAAATTTTCCGGAAGCGTGACGCCAAACATTTTCCCACTGCCGATAATGATATCCATGCAGCCGGAAAATTCCATGTATAGCTGGGTGGTGTAAGCGATTGCCACGATAACAATCATTTCTCCGTAATGATACTGATAATTATTAAAGATTACATCCACAAGAAGATACAGGCGGTCTGCTATCAGCAGCTTTTTGAAAAGTCCCCAGAAAATTCTCGCACTTCCCTGCGCCAGATTTTCCATCGTCAGGGGATTTCCCTCAAATAACGTATCTGCTGTCTGCGCATACGAACTGATCGGACCTTCCATAATTTGTGGAAAAAAGCCCAGAAAAAGAGCGATCTTTCCAGGATGCCTGAACACCTCCACCTTTTCCCAATATACATCTGCCATATATCCAATCGCCTGCAGCGTATAAAATGATATGCCAACCGGAATGAGCATCTGCTTTGTACCCAAAGCCAGACTGCTTCCTCCTTGTGCCAGAAGCACATTCACATTTTGGATAAAAAAGTTATAATATTTTAAATATGCCAGTATTCCCAGAAGAACGCATATTCCAAATACTAATATCGCTTTTTCTTTCTTTTTATAAGCTTTTTTTATAGTGCCTGCCTCGGTTCTCTGCATTCCTGCTGTTTCATCATTACATTTTGTTTTTATCCATGAAATCCATACTGCAATGTAATGCGTGAATAACGTTGTTCCTAACAGATAAAGCACCAGTTTTCCACTACATATCCAGAAAAAAAGGTAGCCGGCTGCCAGCAGCGTAATCCATCTGCTTTTTTTCGGCGTCAACTGGTAGAGCAGAAGGACAGCCGGCAAAAACAGAAGCAAATATATCCCTGTATGGTATGCCATATCAACTCTCCTGTAATTTTGTTATCATTCTCCACATGGCATTGACTGAATTAAGATTTTCAGGAATAATTTCTGACGCATCTATCTCAATCTGGAACTGGTCTTCCAATTCGGAGATCAGGGATATTACCATAAAAGAATCCATAATCCTGTCATCGATCAATTTTTCTTCCTTATCCCATGCAATACTACTGTCTATTTCCATTAAAATATTCATCAACTTTTCCATTATTTGTGATCCTCCATATTCCATTTGTAAGTTTCCTGCTTATTTCGTGCCAATTTAAAGCCTTCCTTTTCACTGTAAAACACTACCGCAGGCAATTCATGACTCAGGAACAATGACATTCCCTCTGTCATCGCGTAGGCTCCTGCATTTTCAAAAATAATAACGCTTCCCTCCCCGAGAGCTGTCAGCTCAATATCCCGAACCAGAACATCATTCGCTGTACAAAGTGCCCCACAGATGGTCCATTTTTCTTTTTTTCCTTCTCTTCCGTCTGGATACATTCTGCACTTCGGCTGGTACATTCCCCGAATTTGCCCATCATACTGAATCTGATGCATTCCTCCGTCCACAATACAATAATTCCTGTCATTATTTTTCTTACACTCGTGAACACAGGTAAGATAATATCCACATGATGCAACAAACGCACGTCCCATTTCCAGCATTACCTTTCCTTTCCATTTCATTCCAGATATTGCTGTCTTAATTACTTCTATATCCGCTTCTAAAGTATCTTCCTGATCTTTAAAATAAGGCACTGCTATTCCGGGACCGTATTCTAATTCACTCATTGTAAATCCATACTTTTGTTCTATCTTCCAGCAAAATTTATCCAGATACGCAATTTCTTTGCTGAATTTTTCTGCTGTTTTTTTCTGTGTTCCTGAGAAAAAATGTATCCCGCAAACTTTAATCATTGGAAACTGATCCCTTGAAGCAATTATTTTCTCAATCGCCTCCTCATCCATACCAAACTGATTTCCGCTTGTCAGTCTCAGATATACGTTGATTTTCTCACCGTGTGTACTGCTCCAGTTTATGTAGCTGTAAAGCTGTTCAACGGATTCTACCGTATAGCGGCATCTCCCCCCGTATATGTTCAATATCTCAGTAATATCTTCCTTTTTCTTTAGAACTCCGGATATCAGCAATTTCTCCGCTTCTATCTGCAATTCTCTGCAAATCTCAAATTCACCCATAGAACATACTTCAATTCTGTCTGTGACTTTCGACATTGTACATGTCAGAAAAGGATTTGCTTTGATTGCAAAACACAGTCCTGCGCTTTCCCTAAACCTGTCCCTAAAATAATCTGTCTTTCTTTTTACTTCATCTATGTCAAATACATATAACGGGGTTCCGTATTTTGTAATTGCATGTTCAAACTTTTCCAAATCCATTACGTCACCACTTCCTGTCGTTTTCCAAAGTAATTCCGATCTATTTTTCCATTTTTACTTAATGGCATATGCGCAACCCGGACAATAGTATGTGGAATCATATACTGAGGAAGTTTTTTCTTCAGACCATTTTTTATTTCTTTTGACTCTGCTGTTCCAAAATAAAAACCTACCAGTCTGTTTTTCTTAGTATTCATAACGCAGCAACTATTTTCTACTCCGTCCAACTGATTCAACGCATGCTCAATTTCCTCCAGTTCAATCCGATGTCCCATATGCTTTATTTGGAAATCTTTTCTCCCGGAAAAATACAACTCACCTGCCGCACTGTAATATCCCAGATCTCCTGTACAATAGTACCGCACCATGCCGTCTGCAGTTTCCATCCACCGGAATTTTTTTCTTGTTTCCTCCGGATTATGATAATATTCTTCTGCGAGCGACTCACCTGACACACAAATTTCACCGTTTTTTTCTGCCGTTGAAATCTCTTTTCCTTCATCATCCATAAGAAATACTTTTCTTCCGTCAAAGGCTTTCCCAAGCGGCAGAATCTCATCATCTTCAAATATTCTTTTTACCCTGTAATAAGTGCAGTTGCAGGTAATCTCCGATGGTCCATACAGATTCACAAACTCCGCCTCCGGCAGTGCAAGCTGCCACTGCCTCAGCTGTTTTACCGGCATTACTTCTCCGCTGAACATTACCCGCTTTACCTCTATCGGTATTCTATATTTCAATCCGTGCAATGCTGAAATGAGCGTAAGCGCCGATACCGCCCAGATCAGGGTATTTACGTGCTTGTTGCACAAATAATCCAGCAGCACGGGCGGCACAGAAAATAGTTTTGTCGGAATTATAACAAGTGTCGCTCCCGTCATCAGACACGTATAAATATCTTTCACTGATACATCAAAATCAAACGGAGCCTGGTTTCCGATGACATCCGTCTCTGCGAACTGGAATGTATGAATAAAATGTGTAATAAAATTTATTACTGATTTATGGCTTACCACAATCCCCTTTGGCACTCCGGTAGAGCCTGAAGTAAAGATTCCGTATAAAAGGTCATCCGCTGTGCATGCTTTACGTACTGCAAGAAGTTTTCTTTCATCAATCTGCTCTTTCATAATGTCTTTCAACAGACATTTACATTCTCCATAACCCGTTTGTTCCAGAAGCGCTTCATTTTCTGCCGGTATGATGATAATTTCAGGTAGCAATGTATGAAATATTTCGCATAATCTTTCGATCGGCTGTTTGGGATCCACCATTACATAAAAACATCCTGCATACACTACTCCAAACATTGCAGCCAACGTGACTGCGCTTTTTTCCGCCAATATCACAACCGGTTTTTGTCTGCCTGTTCTTTTGCACAATGCCGTCCCGATGCTTTTTGACATTTCCTGCAATTCCAGCCACGTCATACAAATATTCCCGTCATCAACCGCTGTTTTCCAAGCATTGCATACTGTTGTTCTTTCCAAATAGTCCAGTATGTTTTTCACAAATATCGCTCCCCTAATAAAGTTTTATGTAGCAATCAGCTACGTATCACATTATTATCTTTATTTCTTATCAATTTCTAAATTAAACCTTAACAAATCTAAATCTTACAAAAAGAAAGCGCCGGCACCGATGAACTTCACACATCGGTGCCGGCGCTTTTTCTATTCTACACTCTTTAACGCTTCCACCGGATCAATTTCATCCAGGGAGCGGTTCGTCAGCAGATCCACCAGGATCGCAAACAAAAATGAGAGGCCTGCCGCCATGGCATAGCTTTTCCCGTGAAGGGACACCGCCAGATAAATCGACGGCATGTTCAAAACATACGTTAAGGTCTGCGCAAACGCATATCCCAGCGGAATTCCGCAGACAATGCCGATCGCCGTGAGTATCATGGTCTCTTTGTTGACATACAGATGCACTTCACGGTCAAAAAATCCCAGCACCTTAATCGTCGCCAGCTCTCTGCTCCGCTCGGAAATATTCGTCGTAGACAGCGTAAATAAAACCACGAACGCGAGCGCCGCCGCCATGATAATCACAATGTAGACCACCATATTGATCAGGGTGAACGCATCCGAGAACTCATCCGAAAGCTCCTGCTTGCTGGTGTAGGACACGATACCCTCTTTTCCGCCGAGATCATCTGCATAGGCAATTTCATCCGAACATTCTTCCGACAACTTTAAAAATACTCCGTTCGGTTCATAATCGCCAAACAGCGATTCATAGGTTTTCTCTGTCATATAGACGTTATTGCCGAGGTAATTGCGGACGAGACCGCTTACCGTCACTTCCCGCTGATTCAGATCCTGATCCTGAATCTCCACCTGATCGCCGGCCGCAAACCCAAGCACATTTGCCGCATTCTGCGTCACCAGAATCTCGCCGTCCAAAAGGCCGATCTCCTCATCCTTAAGATTGTACAGACCAATGTACTCTGCAAGAGGCTCATCCCCCGGCACGACAATCATCTGTGCCTTTTCTTCCTTCCCGGCAGCATTCTTCAGCTTCACCGTGGAAATCTGCACGTTCAGCGCACTTTGCACATTCGGATCCCCATTTACATAGGAAAGAATCTTGTCATTGTCGGATGCTGCCCCCGCCGCCATGACATCATACCGGTACACATTCTCATACTGGCGCGGCAGCAGGTCTGTCACCGAATCCCTCACCGCGAATCCGAAAAGTAAGAGCGCCATGCATCCCATAATTCCCGCTACGGTCATGAAAAGACGCTTTTTATAGCGGAACAGGTTGCGGGCGGTCACTTTATTGAGAAATGACAGGCGCTTCCATACCGGCGTGATGCGCTCCAGCAGTACGCGGGAGCCTGCGCGCGGCGCTTTCGGCCGCATCAGAACTGCCGGCATGTGTACAAGTTCCGCTTTACATGCACAGGCGGTAGCGATGACAATTCCGGCCGCAAAAAGTGCAGCTCCGCCACATCCGAGCAGCGGCATAAAGCGCAGCAGATATTCCGGGAACAGATACATCGTATCAAAAATTCGGAAAATAATCTCCGGCAGAAGAACAAATCCGCACACATTTCCCAGAATTCCGCCGGACACACTCGCCGCACATGCATACACCAGATACTTTCTGCGAATCTCACGATCCGTAAAGCCGAGTGCCTTGTAGGTTCCAATCAGACCGCGGTCTTCCTCCACCATACGGGTTATCGTCGTCAGGCTGATCAGAATAGCAACAACGAAAAATACGATCGGGAAGACCGTACCGATCGCCTCAATCGACGCCGCATCGCTCTTCACGTTGGCATAGCCGCTCAGAGACGTGCGATCCTGTACATACCACTGTGTCATATCAATGTCCGCTATCTTTTGCTCTTCCTCCGCAATCGTCTCATTGAAGTCCGCAAGATTTTTTTCATATTCTGCCTTGCCGTCCGCGTATTCCGTTTCGCCTTTGAGCAGTTTTTCCCGTCCTTCGGCGAGATTTGCCTCACCGTCCTTTATCTGCGCCGCAGTCTCCTGTTCCTTTTTCACAAGCTGCGCCTCACTTTCGGAAAGCGCCTCTCTTCCGTTCTCCAGCTCTGCTCTCTTATCGGCAATCTGCGATTTTCCGAAGATGACCTGTGCTTCCCCTTCGTTCAGTTCGTTCCATGCCGCATCAAACTGCTGCCGTGCCGTCTGTTCTGCCGCATCGAGCTGCGCCTGTGCCTCGCCGAGCGCCTGGATTGTCGCCCGCACATTTCCCATTCCCATTGCAAGCTGTACCAGCTGATCGGCTGTGGGCTGCTGCAACGCCTCCAAAAACGCACTCTGGCTGTCCTCCACCAGTACCGGTACCGCCGCCTGTGCCTGCGAGGCATCCTGCTCTGCGACCACCGCTCTTGCTACGGGTAAATACGCCTCCACTGCCGCCTGCACATAGGCATCCCATGCCTCCGCGGGCCACATTTCCCCATACGTCTGGATGACTGCCTGCGCCTGCGCTTCCAATGCCGCCTCCGTCTCCGCTGCCTGTTTACTGCTCTCTGCAAGCTGTGCGCGTGCCGCGTCTAACTGTGCATAGGTTTCCTCTTCCTTTGCCGAAAGCGTCTGCTTACCGGACGCCACCTGCGCCTCGCCTTCAGAAAGCTGCTGTTCTGCTGCATCCAGCTGCGCGCTGCCATCGGCAATCTGCTGCTTTCCCGCGGCAATTTCATCTCTCGCTTCCGCAAAACCATCCTCCGCCTGCTGTTTTGCCGCATCAAGTTCCTCCTGGCCATCGGAAAGTTCCTGCCAGCCATTATCCAGTTCCGCTCTCGCATCCGAAAGCTTCTGCTCCGCCTCCGCAAAGGACTCTTCCGCCTCCGCTTTCACATCCGCAAGCTTTTCTTTCGCCTCATCCGTGACTTCCGCATACCGTGCCTGCTCCCGATTTTCCTTAATCTGCGTTTCAATCGCATCCGTCACCTGCGCGACCTTTTCCTCATAGACATCTGAATAACAGAACAGTTCTGCCGCGCCATCGACGGTAAGGCAGACCTGTGTGTAAATATCACTGTCTGCCGCCTCCGGCAAGATGAACACAGTGTCCTCCTCCGCCTGCCCGGAACGGAACGCCGTCGCTCCCTTTGCATTGTTGACATCCTGCACATCCAGCACAATTCCCGTTACGGTAAAACGGCTGTAGCGCAGCGAAGACTCATCATCTGCTGTATCCACCGCAATGACATCACCAATCCCGCATCCCGTCTCATCCGCAAACGCGGTTGTAACGGCGGTCTCATCCGCCGCCTCCGGCAGCCTGCCGGACAACACATACGGCTGATTGATTCCCCTGTCATTTAACGTGCAGACCGCAATGCTGACCTCATGATCATTTACTTTCGCATGTACCGTCTCACTGTAGACGCCGACTGCATCCATGACACCGTCCAGTGCCTTTAGGGCATCCACATCCTTCTCCGTAAGTCCGAGCGTCGAGACGACACTGATATCGTACAGTCCCTGTCTGTCAAAAAACTGATCTGCCGAATAGCGCAGATCCATGCAGGCAGCCCGCAATCCGGTAAGCATTCCGACACCCAGAATCGTGATCAGCATGATGGAGAAAAACCGTTTTTTCTCCTTGCGGATTGCCCTCCATATCTCCTTATTATATGCACTCATCATCGGTATCCCTGCCTTTCTCTTCTGCCCCGCTACCACTCGATCTCCGCGATCGGCGTAGGGTGCGCATTGCAGGTAATCTCTGTCACCTTTCCGCTCTTAAATCGGATCAGGCGGTCAGCCATCGGTGCCAGCGCAGAGTTGTGCGTAATCAGAAGTACCGTAATCCCATCCTTCCGGCAGGTATCCTGCAGCAGCTGCAGAATCTGTTTTCCGGTATTATAATCAAGCGCTCCCGTCGGCTCATCGCAGAGCAGGAGTTTCGGATTCTTGGCGATCGCACGCGCGATAGATACCCGCTGCTGTTCCCCTCCGGAGAGCTGCGCCGGAAAGTTATTTTTGCGGTCTGCCAGTCCCACTTTTGTAAGCATCTCCCCGGCATCCAGAGAATTTCTGCACACCTGCGCCGCAAGTTCCACATTCTCTATCGCCGTGAGATTCGGCACCAGATTGTAGAACTGGAATACAAACCCAATATCGGTACGCCGGTATCCGACGAGCTGCTTTTTGTTATACTTTGCAATATCTCTGCCATCCACCTTGATCTCGCCCGCAGTCGGCACATCCATTCCGCCTAAAATATTGAGCGCCGTCGTCTTCCCTGCACCGGAGGAACCGAGAATCACTGCCAGTTCGCCCTTCTCCACAGAAAATGAGGCTCCATCCAGCGCTTTGATCGAAGTCTCACCTGTCTTATATTCCTTCGTTACATTATTAAATTCGATATATGCCATAAAAGGCCGCCTTTCTTCCCAGACTCTGTTTTTTATCTCTATGCAGATTCCATTTTCTATGCCTAATGTACTCCCCGCGCTGCCTTTCATCAATCAACAGATTCTCCGCACGTGTTAAAAAATTGAAGACAACACGTTGTCGTGCTATAATTTACGTGAAGACAAAATGAACACAAATCTTATACCGGGAGGTTTTCATGAAAAAGCAGCCCCATATCACAGAACAGACCAAAAATAATCTGCGGATCGCTTTCTGGTCTCTCTACGCGCAAAAACCGATAGAAAAAATCTCCATCAAGGAGATTACCGAGCTTGCCGGTTACAACCGCGGCACCTTTTATCTCTACTATAATGATGTATATGATCTTCTTCATCAGATTGAGGAAGAAATCCTCGGGAAAATTACAGATGTTCTGAATGATTCTCTGGAAAAAAATGATACCTTTGACCTTTCCGGTCAGATGGGAATTCTTTTAGATCTGATGCAGACATATGAAACCTATGCTGCTGTACTCTTAAGCGATCATGGCGACCCGCATTTTGCGACCCGCCTGAAAGAAGTGGTATGGCCCCTCTTAAACCGTTATTTTGTTCCCTCGGAGGGACATGACGATTACGAGATGGCACTTCTTGCCGATTTTTACCTGTCCGGCCTTCTCGCCAGTGTCATTCGCTGGCTGCAGAACCCTAAAATGACACTGGAAGAATTTTTGGATTTTATGGTGGGAACCATTTTCCCTATACCTGATTCCCCACAATCTTATAATAGCTGCGGGAAGTCAGTGCAAACACCAGCAGATAAATCAGCAGGAACACCAATGCCGTAGCCGCCACGCACAGGGCAAACAGCGCGGTATTGTTGAGGCTGAACGCCGCCAGAATCCATTTGATCATCGGGAACGCCATGACAACATGAAGCACTGCTGCCCCGATCGGCAGGAAAAATACCGTGAGGATCTGTGTGCGGATACTCCGCTTTACCTCGGCATTGCTCATGCCTACCTTCTCCATGATGGCATACCGTTCCTTGTCCTCGTAGCCTTCCGAGATCTGCTTGTAAAAAATGATCAGCACCGTCACCATGAGGAACATCGCACCCAGAAACAGACCGATAAAAAGCAGACCGCCGTTTAAGCTGTAGTATTCATCCCGGTTCTGTGCCCGGCACTCGACATACGTTCTGGAATAAGAGTCCTTTGTATCATCCGACGGATGCCCGTCATTGTATGACGAGATCACCGAGTGAAGCGCATTTTCCGCTGCCACTTTTTCTTCTGCTGTTCCGTCTATGTCAAACGCCATATTGTATTTGATCTGCAGGCTTACACGCTCCTCGTCCCAGTTCTGTTTCAACTCCGTAAAAATCTGTCCCAGTGTCTCCCTATCCGGCACAATCATAAATACACTGTCGTCTGCCATGTCATCCAGATAATCGCGCTCCGCTTCCGGATATGCGCAGATCTGTTTTACCTGATATATCTCATTGTCGAGCGCCAGCGTCCCTTTTTCATAGGAAGAGGATGACGCCAGTGCAATCTCCCCTCTTTCAAGTTCCCCGACCGTTTCACCGGTATAATTCTCCCAGTCGGATTTGGGCAGAATCGTGAGCAGCACCACATCGTTGATGCTGTAATCTGTGCCTGCTCCGATGCCGGTCACGGAAAATCCATCGTCCGTGCGCACCGCGGTCAGAGACATGTTCAACATGGCGCTGTGCCCCGTCAGCACCCGTCCGGAATCCTTTAAGGATGCTTCCGCCAGTGCATCCACCTCCTCCGGATATTCCGGCATTGCATTATAGTAGGACACCACTGACACCTCATGTGCAAAACGCCGCTTTAGGGCATCTTCCACTCCCAGATACATACACAGGGTGGTGGAAACCGTCACCAGAACCATCGTCGATAAAATACAGATATTGGCAAGCCCCACCGCATTCTGTTTCATTCGGTAGATCATACCGGAAACCGTCGTAAAATGTCTTGATTTGTAATAATAGTTTTTATTTTTCCGAAGCAGTTTCAGTACCGCAATACTGCCCGCGGTAAACAGACAATACGTTCCCAGAATCACAAGCAGCACCGCCACAAAAAACATGGTAATGGCAGAGACTGCGTCCGCCACCGTAAGCGCCGCCGAGTGCCGCCGCCCCGATCACCGCCAGCAGCACTTTCGTCTTCGGCTCCCGCTCTCCCGCATTGGCGCTGTGCAGCAGTTCCATCGGGTTGGAAAGCTTTATCTGCATAAAATTATAGAAAAGCGTGACCGCGTATATGCAGCCGAAAAGCACCAGCGTGTGGTGGCATCCCGTCAGTGAAATGGTAAACGGAACGCTCTGGTTAAATCCCGTCATGCGGTACAAAAGCATCGTCATCAGTTTGCCAAATACAATGCCGAACGCCAGCCCGCCGCCGATCGTAACCGCCGCCGTAAACAGCATTTCCAGAAAAAGCACCTTGGCGATATGCTTCTTCTCCATTCCTAGTATATTGTATACGCTCAATTCCCGCTTGCGCCGCTTCATGATAAAGCTGTTGGTATAGAACAGGAAAATCGCCGCGAACAGTCCGACAATAATCACCCCGAGCAGCAGCGTTACCGCCACATTGGCGCCGCCTCGCATCTGATCCAGCCCCGGGTTATCCTGGATGGACTGTACCAGATAGAACATGGCTGCCGAAAACACCCCCGCCAGAAGATACGGCAGGTAAAGCTGTCTGTTATTGCGGATATTGACTGCTGCCAGTTTCACATATAACTTACGCATGACAGCCTCCCTCTTTGCCGGTGGTAAGAACCGTCAGCGTATCCGAAATCCGCACATACAGTTCCTCATTCGTCATATTGCCCCGGTACAGCTGATGAAACACTTCGCCGTCCTTGATAAAAAGAATCCGTTTGGCATGACTCGCCGCTTTCGTGGAATGTGTCACCATAAGAATCGTCTGTCCTTCCCCGTTGATCGTGCCAAACAGCTTTAACAGTCCGTCGGTCGCCCTGGAATCCAGCGCCCCCGTCGGTTCATCTGCCAGAATCAGCTGCGGACGGGTGATCAGCGCGCGGGCAACCGCCGCCCTCTGCTTCTGTCCGCCGGAAACCTCATACGGATACTTCTCCAGCAGCGCGTCGATCCCGAGCTTTTCGGCAATCGGTCAAAGCCTCTCCTCCATCTCCTGCACCGGCGCATCTGCCAGGACAAGTGGCAGAAGAATGTTATCTTTTAATGAAAAATGATCCAGCAAATTAAAATCTTAAAAAACAAAGCCCAGGTTCTCCCTTCTGAATTTGGAAATCTCCCTCTCGCCGAGTGTCACAATGTTCTTATTACTCAACAGCACTTCCCCCGCCGTCGGTTTATCTAACGCCGCCAGAATATTGAGCAGCGTCGTTTTTCCGGAACCGGACTCTCCCATAATTGCGACATACTCCCCTTTTTCCACGGAAAAATTCAGATCTGCGAGCGCCTGCACCTGATTTCCCCCAAACCTTGTTGTATATATTTTTTTCAGATTACGAACTTCCAGAATTGCCATATGTCTCTCTCCTTTCCTTGACTGTACCCAGTATAACAAAACAGAGAAATGCAAGCCATTTCTTTGGATTACATTTCTCTGCTGTTTCTTACGTTTTTGTAAGATTCTTCTATGACTCTTCCGGAAAGCCGATCGTCACCCGGGTTCCCGTTCCTTCCTGCGATGTGATCGTAAAGCTGTGCCCCAGCTTTTTTAAAATCGTGCTGCAAAGATACAGCCCGATTCCGGTCGATTTCTGGTTGGCATGACCGTTATAGCCGGTATAGCCTTTTTCGCAGACTCTCGGCAGATCCTCCGCGCGTATTCCGATCCCCGTATCGGTAATGGTAAGGCGTCCCTTCTCCATCCCGATCGTGATGCTCCCCTCATGCGTGTACTTGAGCGCATTCGACAACAGCTGCTCAATGACAAAGCCGAGCCATTTTTCATCGGTGAGCACACGTGCCCCCGTCTCCTCGTAGTGCAGTGTGATCTTCTTGCTGATAAAATGTCTCGCATAGCGGCGCACCGCCATCCGGATCACTCCGTCGAGATCTGTCTGCCGCAGCACAAAGTCCGTGGTCTCCGATCCGAGACGCATATACGAAAGCGCCATGTTCACATACTGCTCAATCGCAAACAGCTGCTGCAGTTCTTCATCCCTGCGCTTCTCCCTCTGCTGCTGCAGCCTTTCCCTGTCCTCTCCCAAAGGCTCCTCTTCACCGGGAATATCCACCTCCTCCTCGATTAAAAGCTTTAGCGCCGCAATCGGCGTCTTGACCTGATGCACCCACATGGTATAGTATTCCATCAGATCGCGCTTTTCGCTGACCGCCGTATTCCAGATACGCATTTTCTCCTCCGCCAAAAGCCCAAGCAGCCGTTGATAATCCTCTTCCAGGATTTCGCCGGGTTCCGGAAGATTCTCCAGCGATACCGTTATTGACTGCCGCAATGCCAGCAGTTCCCTGTGCCGTCTGCCGTAACTTATCCCATCCATCGTCACTGCAACCAGCAGGATTCCCAGACACAACAGCATGCCGTAGGCAATCTCCCCGGCAGGCACTTCATTTAAAAATAAGACTGCCGTCATCACGATCCCGCAGCCAATCACTGCGGCAATCCATTTCAGACGGCATTTTATGTAAGATCTTCCTATTTTCTGCTTCATCAAAATCCCCTACCCGATATGGTACCCGATTCCTTTCTTCGTCAAAATAAAATCCGGAAGTCCTGCTGCATCCAGCTTTTTCCGCAGTCTTCCCACGTTGACGGAAAGGGTGTTCTCATCCACAAAGCTGTCGCTTTCCCACAGCTTCGTCATCAACGTATCGCGGGACACGATCTTCTCCTTGTTCTCCATCAGCACCTGCAGTATCTTAAGTTCGTTTTTCGTTAAGTCCACCCGCGTCTCCCCGCAGGTGAGTGTCGCATCGCCCAGATTTAAGAGTGCGCCTCTATGCTCCAGTACCGTATTCTGACCCGCAAAATCATAGGTACGGCGTAAAAGCGCCTGGATCTTCGCGGTCAGCACATCCAGATCGAACGGCTTGGCAATGAAATCATCACCGCCCATATTGACCGCCATGACGATATTCATATTGTCCGACGCCGACGACACGAAGATTACCGGAACTTTCGACACCTCCCTGATCCTGCTGCACCAGTGGTACCCGTTGTAAAAGGGAAGCTTGATGTCCATCAGCACCAGCTGGGGCGCCGCCCCCGCGAACTCCTTCATGACGTCGGAAAAATCCTCCACGCAGACCACATCATAATCCCAGCTTTCCAGATGCTTTTTTAAGCTTCGCGCAATGATCTCATCGTCCTCCACGATCAATATCCGATACATTCCCTCTCCTTTACCACAGTTCCGCCAGTTCGTAGATCAGCTTCTCGGTCTTCTCCCAGCCGAGACACGGATCCGTGATCGACTTTCCGTAACAGCCGTCGCCGACCTTCTGCGCACCGTCCTCGATATAACTCTCGATCATCAATCCCTTTACCAGCTTTCTTATCTCTCCCGACACCTTACAGCTGTGCAGGACATCCTTGCTGATCCGGATCTGCTCCATAAACTGTTTGCTGGAATTGGAGTGGTTCGTGTCTATGATGACCGCCGGATGCGCCAGTTCATGCCCCGCTTCCCGTGCCTCCTCATAATGTTCCAGAAGATTCTGCAGATCCTCATAATGATAATTCGGAATATTTCTGCCAAACTTGTCCACATATCCGCGCAAAATGGCATGTGCATACGGATTGCCGGTCGTCTTGACCTCCCATCCGCGGTATAAAAACGTATGTCCGTGCTGTGCCGCAATGATCGAATTCATCATGACGGAAATATCTCCGCCGGTCGGATTCTTCATTCCTGCCGGAATTCCCACACCGCTCGCCGTCAGCCTGTGCTGCTGATTTTCTACCGAGCGCGCCCCGATCGCCACATACGACAGAAGATCCGAAAGATAGCGGTGATTCTCCGGGTAGAGCATCTCGTCCGCGCAGGTAAAGCCGGTCTCTTCCACCGCCCGCATATGCATGTGACGAATCGCGATGATCCCCTTTAACATGTCCGATTCCCGCTCCGGATCCGGCTGATGCAGCATGCCCTTGTAGCCGATTCCGGTTGTGCGCGGCTTGTTGGTATAGATGCGCGGAATCATAAAAATCTTGTCCGACACTTTCTCCTGCACCGTGCGGAGTCTTGAAATATAGTCGATCACAGCATCCTCATTATCCGCCGAACACGGACCGATCACAAGGATCAGTTTGTCCGATTTTCCTTCAAAAATATCCCGGATCTCGTCATCTCTCTTCGCCTTGGTGGCTACAATCTGTGCACTGACCGGATGCTGCTCCTTTAACTCCTGCGGTGTCGGCAGCTTCCGTAAAAATTCCATCTCCATTTCCATATCTATTGATCCTTTCTGTCATACGCGCTGTCGCATATGTTATCTTCCGATATTTTCACACTGCAACGCGTTGCAGTGTGAATCCACCTAAGTATGATACAGCTTTATACCGGGACTGTCAACCTCTTTTCACTATAAAACATAAGATTCCGCGTTGATCCGTACTCCGTCAAATGCGTCTTCTTCCTCTTTGGAGCCTTTTCCCGGATCCGTATTGATTCTGGCAACATTTTCGCTGACCATCTGTACCGCCTGCTTCTGCGCCTCGTTACAGATGATTTCCATACAATCTTTAAACTTCAATTTTTCCTGAATCTGCCCTGCCGTCAGATCATCCTCCAGAATGACCTGCACACAATCCTGTATCGTGATGCCAAGAGGCGTCTCATCCAGCAGATCCGGTCCCACGAACGCTTTCAGGCGGTTCGCAATCTGCAGTCCGCTCCGGACGATCATCATCTTGTAATCCACGTTCAGCGCCAGAAATGCGTCCTTCTGCTCCGGCAGAAGCAGTACCGTCCCGTTGACGTACAGGTACTCGATCTGTGCGAGATACGGTGTGCTGTTTGCATCCAGACTCAGATCGCCGTTAATGTAAAGCTTCTTTCCATATTTGCGCAGAAGCCGCTCATCCAGACTCACGCCGTCTACCTCATCCACATAGGCACATCCATCCGGCACCACGGTAAGCGTTGTCGCAGCCCCCACCAGCGGAACCGCAGCTTCCACGTTGCTCTCCGTCACCAGAAGCTCCTGCGTTTCAAACCGTACCTGCTTTTCGGCGAGTGCCGCTACATCGAGCTTTTCATCCAGGAGAACCACGCGGCGCTCCGCATAATACCGTGCCCCCGCTTCTGCCCGCAGCGGAAAATAGGCATCAATCTTAGCGCTTCCCTTCAATATAATACAATCATCCGGATACACACTTGTTTTTCCGTTGACCTTCATTCTGGTAAGCCCCGCCGAAAGACTTTCCGGGTAACGCACCGAACCGTTGACGATAATCGCAAGGTAATTTTTTAAAAGTTCCTCCGTGCCCGGTGAAATGGCAAGTCCTCCGTTGACCACCAGCACTGTTTTTCTCGCCGGCATCTGGCCACATTTCAGTTCCATCCAGCCGTTCTGCACCTGCACGTCCACATCGCCCTCTGCCTCCACGATATTATCGCCATTCAGCTGGATCGGATACCGGCTCAGATTCCTTCTGGCATCCTCGTTCACCAGCAGCACGTCCGCATTGATCACAACCTCATCGTACGGGTCAAACAGATTCTCGTGCATCTTTCTCGCGTCACATACCTCACAATTCAACAGATAACGTTTCTTTTTCTCCATCCTTTAATCCTCCCACTCTCTCTGCAAATGCTTTCTCGCCGAAGCAAGCCGCATACGCACCGTCGCCGGCGGTATTCCGAAAAGCTCCCCCAGTTCCCTGGAATTGTAGCCTTCCAGATAACGCATGGTAAACAGGATGCGCTCTTCTTCCGGCAGCCCGGAAAGGAGCTGTGCATTTTCCAATTCTCCATAATCCGTGTACCGTGCTTCCTCCGGCAGTTCTGCCATCACCGCCTCCCGGCGCTCACGCCGGAACCGGTCCACAAACAGATTTTTGACCGTCCGGTAAAGCCATGCTCTCCCCTGCGCAAGATCCATGCCGTCCAGCTCCTGCGTATGATGCAGTGCGCGGTAAAATGCTTCCTGCACCAGATCCTCCGCGGCAGATTCGTTCTGTGTCATACGCCTGCACCACCGGATGAGTTCCGCATGATATTTTTCATAGAGATCTTCAATCACCGCTTCCCCTCCTCTCTGACTGCCTTCCTATAGATAACGTTTGACAGCGGGAAAGTGTTGTATTTTTTCAGATTTTTGGACGCTCTTTTTCTCTCTGGTCCAATTCACGCAGAAAATGAAGCGCAAACGGCAGCGAAATGAAGAAGGATAAAATATCGGCGACCGTCTGCGAGACCTCGACGCCGGTCAGTCCCATGGTATTTGACAGCAGAAGCAGTACCGGAATAAAACACAGTCCGCTCCGAAGCATGGCAAGCAGCGTTGCCCTGCCGTTTTTCCCGATACTCTGAAACATCATGTTCGCGCAGACCGTCATCGGCTGGAAGAACAGCGCCACAAGCTGGACGCGGAGCGCAACCTCTCCGATCGCCACCACCTCGGGATCATTCTGAAATACCGCCACAAGCTGCGCCGGGAAAAACATGCCGAGCACCGCAATCGCGCCGAGCAGGACTTCCCCCGCTGTGATCGTGAAATAGAAGCCCTTCCTCACCCTGCCGTACTTTTTTGCTCCATAATTGAACGCCGACACCGGCTGGAACCCCTGACCGATTCCAAGTCCGACCGAGAAGACAAACATGCAAATCCGGTTCACGATCGACATGGCCGCCACCGCCGCATCTCCGTACACACCCGCCTGCCCGTTTAACATCATCGTGGACACACTCGACAATCCCTGCCGCATCAGGCTGGGCAGACCTGTCTTACAGATCATGAGCACTTCTTTTGGCTCTCTGGTAACATACCGCAGCGCGAGCCGGCTCTGCGTCTTATTGCTTGAAAACATATAGAACAGGATTCCAAAACTGATGAGCTGGGACACCGCCGTGGAGATTCCTGCTCCCTCCACCCCAAGATGACACCGCGTCATCAGAAACCAGTCCCCGAAGATATTGATGACACTTCCCGAGATCAGCCCTACCATCGCAAGCGCTGCCCGTCCTTCGTAACGCAGAATATTATTCATCACGCAGCTGCTCGCCATAAACGGCGCCGCAATCAGAATGAAGATGGCATACGTCTTTGCATACGGCAGAATCGTGTCCGTACTTCCCAACAAGCGCATCAGCGGTTCGAGAAACAAAAGTCCCAATACCGTAATCAATCCTCCGGCAGCCAGCGCGCTCACAAACGAGGTCGACGCAAACCGCGTGGCGCTCTCTACATCCTTCGCGCCGAGCCTTCTGGAGATAATACTTCCCGCTCCATGCCCAAACATAAATCCGAAAGCCTGAATAATTGCCATCAGTCCAAACACTACGCCGACCGCTCCCGAAGCACTTGTCCCGAGCTCCCCGACAAAATAGGTGTCCGCCATATTATAAATATTTGTGACCAGCATGCTGATTGTCGTCGGTATGCCAAGCATAATAATGAGCTTTGACACCGGCGTCTCCGTCATTTTTTCATACTGCTTTTTCTCTGCCGCACGCCATTCCTCTGTCTCCTGCTTCATTTGTTTCACATCCTTATCATCATTTAAAAGAATAGTTACCTAAACTATAGCACAATATTTCTTCTACACCATACACTACAGGTATCCATCAGATTCCATCCTATAAGAAAAAAAACGCTTAACACGACGCAAAAAAAGCGGGAAGCCTTTGTTTTTTTGCTTTCCGCTTATCTTCTTCAGTGAGACACGGGGGATTCGAACCCCCGACAACCTGATTAAAAGTCAGGTGCTCTACCAACTGAGCTAGTATCCCATATTATTTTTAAACAAAACACAATGCCCAGTTCCGGAATCGAACCAGAGACACGAGGATTTTCAGTCCTCTGCTCTACCAACTGAGCTAACTGGGCGTCTCACAGAAATTTATTTTACAGGAAAGCCATTAGGATGTCAAGAAAAAAGTTTTGTAAGAATCTTAAATTTTTGAAAAATAAACACAAAAGGTCTTTTCGGGAAAAGGGATACATGCTAAAATATAGCACAGTGAGCAGTTTTTGGAAGGAAGAGGCGCAGGCGGGATACTGCGCGGAAAGAGGTTTTACATGCACGAGAAATTAGTGATTGTTCCGAGAAAGAAATCTACGGTGAAGAAGATTTTAAACGTGGTATGGTTTGTGCTGGCATGCCTGTGCTTTTTATTTGCGATGTGGGTGCCGATTTTATTTGCGGTGCCGGCAATTATTTTTGCCATCATCTGGTATTTTCAGGCATTCCGCTCTGATATTGAGTATGAGTACACCTATTATGACGGAGAGTTCCGTTTCGCGAGAATCAAGGCGAAGCGCAAGAGAAAGGGGCTTGGAAGAGTCCAGATGGAAGATGTCCTTGCACTGGCACCGAAGGGTGACAGAAGTGTATACAAGTACGAGAATGACAATTCACTTGCCTGTAAGGATCTGACTTCCGGCGAGAGCGGCACGAAGATCTATGAGCTTGTTTTTAAAGGGGAAAAGGGAATCAACCGCTATGAATTTGAACCGGATGAGGAGATGCTCGACGCAGTCATGGTGAAGTATCCGCGTGCGGTCATAAAGTAGAAAACAAAAAAGGTGGCCCGGATCGGTAAAGCGATCGGGACACCTTTTTATATCATATATGATGAATCAGGACAGATCCGTGGATCAGTCTTCAATGAAACGCATCCGGCTGTCTGAGATATCCTCACGGGCAGAGGAGTGAATGGAGACATCCTTCTGGCGCATGCATTTGGCACATAAAGTCCCGAAAGCGATCGGTGCGCCGCATCTGGTGCAGTGCATGGTAATCGTGTTCAGATGGTCATCCTTGTACTCAATGCGCCCCTCGCGGATCCACTTTTTGACCTGCATATGCGGGATGTGGAAGTGCTGTGCGACATCGTATTCATTTACATCGTTCTCACGGATGTACTCTTTGACTTCGCGGAAGAGCTTCTGCTCGATACACGACGGGCAGAGATTCTCTTTATATGTCAATGGAAGCGGTCGTTTGCATTCTTCACAATATTTATAGTTCCCAAATAAATCCTGTGGTTGTTCCATCGTCTGTCACCTCCGGTAGTATGCTGCCACATCCGTCCGCCGCATGCAGGCATGGGCGTTCGTCTTTACTCCATGTTCACTGTTTATAGATTCATTATACCATGAACGACGGTGAATGAAAACTTTTTATCACGTAGAAAAGAAAAGAAACTTAGCAGAAGCTTAGCGGGGAGGAAACGATTTGAAACTGTTTCATTTGTCGGATCTTCATATAGGAAAACAGCTGCATCACTACAATCTCGCGGCAGAGCAGCGCAAGACACTGGCGCAGATTGTGGCGCTTGCAAAAAGCGAGCACCCGGATGCCATCCTGATTGCGGGAGATATTTACGACACGCCGGTGCCTTCGGCGGAGGCAGTGTCTGTCTTTGATGCGTTTCTGTCAGCATTATGCGAGATAGAGCCGCAGATTGCAGTCATGATCATTGCGGGGAATCATGACAGTGCCAGAAGAATTGATTTTGCCAGCAGTATTCTTGCAAAGCATGAGGTGTATATCACGGGACTTCCGCCGATGCAGGAGGGGGAGACGATCCGCCGCGTGACGCTTGCGGACGGATACGGTGAGGTGGATTTTTATCTGCTTCCGTTTGTGAAGCCGGGTTATGTGAGAAAGCTGTTTGACGAGGAAATAAAAGGCTATGACATGGCGGTAAGGCGCCTGATTGAGCGCGAGGAGATAGATCCGGCGCGAAGATGCGTGATCCTGTCACACCAGTTTTATACGGCGGGCGGAAAGGAGCCTGCGACCTGTGACTCCGAAATCCACTATGTCGGTGGCGTTGAAAATGTCGATGCCGGCGTGCTTGCGCCGTTCGACTATGCTGCATTGGGACATATCCACCGCGCACAGCATATAGGAGCGGAAAAATACCGCTATTGCGGGGCGCCGTTTCCGTATTCCATCAGCGAGGCGGGGGAGGAGAAGAGCGTGACGGTCGTGGAACTGGGAGAAAAGGGACAGCCGCCTGTGATCCGGCAGATTCCGCTTCCGCCGGTGCGGGAGGTAAAAAAGCTGACCGGGACGCTGCATGAGATTTTGGAGCAGGCGGGGGAGGAGGTCTGCCACGCATTTGTGAGCATCACCCTCACGGATGATGTGGAAGCGTTCCAGCCGAAGGAGCGTCTGGAGGAAAAATACGACCACATCCTGGAGATACGGATCGACAACGCGCGGACGAGGAAGCTGTTGTCGGACACGGAAGAGCAGCTTGCCGAAGTGCGGCCGGAGGAGGCGTTTGCCATGTTTTTTTCGGAGATGAATGGGAGAGAGATGACGCCTGAGGAGCGGGAACTGATGCGTCAGGTGATTGCGCAGGAAATGGAGGGGGACGAATGAAGCCTGAAAAACTCATCCTGTCGGCGTTCGGATCGTATGCGGGACGCACGGAGATTGATTTTACGGCACAGACGGGCGGACTGTTCCTGATCACGGGGGATACCGGCGCCGGTAAGACTACGATTTTTGATGCCATCACCTATGCACTGTACGGGGAGGCGAGCGGCGGAGGCAAAAGCGGAGCCATGATGCGGAGCCAGTATGCCAAAAGCGTGACGGAGACCTATGTGGAATTCTTTTTTTTGTATGCGGGCGAGGCGTACCGCGTGCGGAGAAATCCGGAATATAAGATCGTAAAAGAATTGAAAAACGGAAAATTGCGGGAGCAGAAGGTTCCGGCAGGCGTGGAACTGACGCTGCCGGACGGAACGGTGTATCCGGAAAAAAGGAGCCAGACCGATGCGAAGATCGAAGAGCTGATCGGGCTGTCGAAGGAACAGTTCACACAGACCGCCATGATCGCGCAGGGGGATTTTTTAAAACTTCTGTATGCAAAGTCGGACGACCGGAAAAAAATTTTCTCCAAATTATTTCACACGGACGCATACTGGAGAATCCAGGAGAACTTAAAGCGGCGTTCATTCGAGATGGACCGGGTGCTTGCGGAAAATGAGCGGGCTGCCGAGCAGGAGAGGGCGCGCGTGATTCTGCCGCGCGAAGAACTGAAAGAACTTCCGCTTCCGGAAGCGGTGGAGCAGATCGGTACTTGGGAGAAGGAGCTGACCGCTTCGCAGGAGACCGTGCGGGAGGAGATCCGGAGACTGACTGCGGCAATCTCTAAGGCGAAGGAAGTCAATGAACTGTTTGAGGGATTAAGAGCCTGTGAACAGCAGGTACAGAAGCTGAAGGAAGAAGAGCCCGTGGAAGCGCGCCGAAAAGAACAGCTGGAGGCGGCAGTACGTGCGGAGAGGGTGCATGTGAAGGAATTGCGCTGCAATGAGCGTCTGGATGAGCGGCGGCAGGCCGACGAGACGGTGGAGCGGATGAAGAGCCTTATCGCGGAGGAAAAGGAAGCACATGGCAGGCAGGAGCAGGACTTTAATACGCTTAAGATGCAGAGCGCCGATGCGGCGGAAGCCGACGCGGAGAAAATGCTCCGCATCCGGGAACAGCTTCCGGTGTATGAGCGCCTGGGAGAGGCAGTAGAGCGGGAACAGCAGGCAAAGCAGGCGTACGAGTCGGCGAAGCAGTATTATGAGCGTGCGGTGCGGGAAGGCGCCAGCCGGCTGCTTGCGGAAAAAAACAGGCAGCTTTTGCTGGAGGAAAAGTATGTCAGTGCCGCAAAAGCATGGGAGCGGGCGTCCGCCCGGTCCACGGAGGCGTCTGCGGAATATGAGCGCGTGTACCAGCTTTTTTTGAAGGAACAGGCGGGCATTCTGGCACAGAATCTGCGGGAGGCAGAGCCTTGTCCGGTCTGCGGCTCCCTGACACATCCGCATCCGGCGTCCCTTGCTGAGAATGCGATCAGCGAAGCGGCGGTAAAGGCGGCGAAGGAACAGCGGGAGCAGGCGGAGACGGCGCGCGATACGGCGTATCAGGAATTTGACCGGCAGAAAAGCGCGGCGGCAGAGCAGGAGCTGCGTCTGGAGCAGGCGAAGCAGCAGTTTCTGGCGCTTGCGGGAGATGCGTGCGGCGACGGAGAGAAAGAACTTTATACGTTTGCCGCACTGCAGGCGGCAGAAGAACCTGCAGCAAAAAAGAGGTTTCTGACAGAGCGTGGACGGCAGGCGGAGCGATTTTCACGGGAGGGGAAAAAACATCCCGGGGAAACGGGAGAGGCGGTGGACCGCCTGAAGCTTGAGTCGCTCAAGCGCGACTGGGAAGAAGGCCAGCGGGAAACGGCACGGATCCGCGCAGAGTTATCATTTGAGACGAAAGAAAGGGCAGAGGAAGCGCTGCAGCAGCTGACGGATGAGGCAGACCGGCGTACGCAGCGCCTTGCTGATGCAGAGGAAACACTGCAAAAGAAAAAGGAAGACATTTCCAGACAAGAGGGAATGCTGACGCAGGAGCAGACGAAGAATGCCGGATTTGTGCAGGAGTGTCTGGAATTGGAGAAAGAATACCGGCAGGCGCTGCGTGATGCCGGATTTTCTTCGGAGGAGGCATACCACGAAGCATTCCTTACAGAGAGCGGGCGGGAGACGCTCGTGCAGCAGTCCGAGGCATACGTCCGGAATCGCGTGGAAAGTGAGGGCAGGCTTCTGACTATGCAGAAGCTGACCGAGGGAAAGCAGGAGATCGGGATCCTGGCATGGGAGACGGAACTGGAGGCGCAAAAACAGCGCCAGCAGGAGCTTCATGAGGAGATTCTTGCAATGCACACCGCATACGAGACGGATGCGAAAGTGGTGGAGCGCTGCAGGGAATATTTCGCCGCACACGAGCGGCTCGATGCGGAAAACCAGGTGCTGAAAAGACTGTACTGCACGGCGGATGGGCGCCTGGCGGGCTCGGCGAAGATTGATTTTGAGACGTATGTGCAGCGCCGGTATTTCCGGCAGGTGATCTACGAGGCGAACAGACGGCTATTGACGATGAGCGGACATCAGTTTATGCTTAAGCTGAAAGAGACGGAAAACAGCGGGCGCAAATCCAACGAAGGTCTGGATCTGTCGGTGTACAGTCTGGTCACGGACAGTGAGCGCGATATCCGTACCTTATCCGGTGGCGAGTCGTTTCTGGCAGCGCTTGCCATGGCGCTTGGACTTTCGGATATTGCCATCCGCAAGGCGGGTGCCGTGCATCTGGATATGATGTTTATCGATGAGGGATTCGGTACACTGGATGCGCAGTCCAGAAAACAGGCGATTGAAGTATTGTCACAGCTTGCGGGAAGCGAGCGCCTGGTGGGAATCATCTCCCATGTGACAGAATTAAAAGAACAGATAGAACACAGACTTTATGTCACGCGCACGGAGAACGGAAGCGAGGCAGTCTGGGAGGAATAGCAGTGGAAAAGTATGAAAACAGACAGGAATGTCCGATCGGTGTGTTTGATTCGGGAGTCGGAGGAATCAGTGTGCTGCGGGAACTGGTGGCACAGATGCCGAACGAGAATTATATCTTTTTTGGGGATTCTAAGAATGCGCCCTACGGCACAAAGACGCTGGAGGAAGTGCAGCAGCTGACCTGTGCGGATGCCGAATATCTGCTGTCGCGCGGTGTAAAGGCGCTCGTGGTGGCATGCAACACGGCGACAAGCGCGGCCATCCGGATCCTTCGGGAAAAATATGCGGATATGCCGGTGATCGGAATCGAGCCGGCATTAAAGCCGGCAGTGCGCGCTGGCGGACACCCGCGTGTTCTGGTCATGGCAACACCGATGACCCTGCGCGAGGAGAAGTTTCATGCCCTGATGCAGCGGTTTGAGTCGGATGCCGAGATCTTAAGGCTGCCGTGCCCGGGGCTGGTGGAGTATGTGGAGCAGGGTGTGCTGGAGGGTGCAGAACTCGAAGCGTTTCTTGCAAATCTGTTTGAACCGTACCAAAGCCATCCGGTGGATTGTGTCGTGCTTGGCTGCACGCATTATCCGTTTGTGCGGGAGACAATCCAGAAGCTTCTCGGAGCCGGAGTGCAGATCTTTGACGGCGGAGCGGGGACCGCGCGGGAGACAGAACGCAGGCTTAAGGATTGCGGTCTGTGCAGTGGCAGAGCGCAGCAGGGAACCGTGGAATTGTGCAACAGTCTTGCGTCGGAGCAGATGAAACAGCTGGAGATCCGGCTGCTCCAGTCGGGCACGGTGCAGGCAATTATAAAAAAATAGAAATAAAATATTAAAGAAATCTAAATAACATTGAACGTTTTTTTAGAAAGCTTTATGAAAATCGACATACTTCGGACACATTTTTTCCGTATACTAACATCATCGAAAGGAGCTGAGGACGGTTTCCCAGAGCTTCGTTCCCAGCAGCTCAGAGATGTGGAATAAAGGTCATATTTCTGCAGAACCTTTCGGTGAAGATTCCTTTATATAGATTAACATTTTCATAACTAAACTCCTCGAAAAACCCCCGGGACAGAGATGCCCCGGGGGTTTTTCATTGTGGGAAACATACAAAGAATGTAAAATGCAGTTTTTATATGTTGAACTTACTATATTTGTGATATAATGTCGCTCCCTGTGAGGGGAGTGTGGGTTGAAATATCGCTAATAATATAGAAGGGATAGCATGGCTGTGTTTCGTACTCTGCGAAGAAAACACGTTTGTATCTACCACTTCTGGCCAAAGTCGCAACTATTACATCTTCGAGATAGCGAAAAATACTAAAAAACTATCCCTCTTCACTACGTAATAGGGGGGGACGAAATAATAGCTTTGATGTGACTTGGTTTTGCTGGTGCATTTATCAACATCAAGAGTTTTGTGCATGAGACAGATATGTCGAAGAAGCAAAGGTAAAGTAGTTGAAGTTGTGGACACACAATAATGAAATATATATTCCATGCGAACGAAATCTTCTGTAAAATCCCCCGAAAATCTGTTGAAAATTCCCAAAAAATGTTATTATTTTGATGTTTTTTCTTGAAAAACGCCACTTACATTTTGTGAGATAAAGCGTTAGAATAGCTATGCTATAAGAATACTTTATACATATTTAATAATTTATTAACAGAAAGGGAGTATAGATATGGAATCGTATTCATTTTTACTGTTCTTGGCGATTATTATGATCTCAACCAAGATTCTGGGTTTATTTACCCGCAAGATTCATATGCCGGCGGTTGTCGGTGCATTAGTTGCAGGTGTGATCTTAGGACCGTCCTGTCTGAATTTGATTACATTGACCGGAGATACCGGCGTCTTTCTTGAGCAGATGGCAGAGCTCGGTGTTATCCTCCTGATGTTTAACGCAGGACTGGAGACGGATCTGTCCGAACTTAAGAAAAATGGTGTGGCATCTTTCGTAACAGCATTGATCGGTGTGATTGTTCCGTTGATTGGTGGATTCCTGGGGTATGCATTTTTCTTCCACACAGACTTCAGCGATTACGATGAGGTGTTAAAGGCAGTGTTCGTCGGTGTTGTACTGACAGCAACATCTGTAAGTATCACAGTTGAGACGCTGCGTGAGATGGGCAAGCTGAAAGGAAAAGTCGGAACGACAATCCTTGGCGCAGCTGTTATCGATGATATCATCGGTATTATCGTACTCACAATCGTAACCAGCTTAAAGGATACCAGCGTAAGCCCGATCACAGTTGTGTTAAAGATTGTACTGTATTTCGTATTTATTGCAGTATTGATCTTCGTGCTTACAAAGTTAAAGGTATTTGTGGAAGAGCAGGATGAGAAGAGAAGAACCGCTATCATCTGTGTAGCGCTCTGCTTCATTCTTTCCTATATCTCAGAGGAATACTTCGGTATTGCAGATATTACCGGTGCTTACTTCGCAGGACTGATGCTCTGCACGATGAAAGTTGGACCGTATGTTGCAAGAAGATGCGAGATCCCGTCTTACCTGATTTTCTCACCGGTATTCTTTGCCAGTGTAGGTCTTAAGGTAACACTCGGCGGAATGGATGCCAGCATCTGGATCTTCGCAATCATTCTGCTTGTTATCGCCATCTTAAGCAAGGTTGTCGGATGCGGACTGGGTGCAAAGATATGCGGATGTACCGGAAAGGAAGCGTTCCAGGTCGGTATCGGTATGATTTCCCGAGGTGAGGTTGCACTGATTGTGGCGCAGAAGGGATATGCAAGCGGTATGTTAGATGATGTCCTGTTTGCTCCGATCGTTCTCGTTGTTATTGTAACGACGCTGATCACCCCGATTCTCTTAAAGCTTGTCATGAAAGACAATGATTCTGAGAAAGCTGCTGCATAGGGGCATAGAACAGATATTATAAAATCAGGATTTAAGAAGCCGTCACTTTTGTGGCGGTTTCTTTTTTCACTCTATAGGCTATGTGAGTTTATTGCTTCTTTTGCAAAAAACAGTTAAAATAGACACAGAAAAAAGAAATGAGGAGATTGCAATGTTACGGGATCTGCAGGAAATATCAGATGGAAAAATATATGGCTGCAATGATATGGTTCGGGCGGCGTGCGGAGACTGCGCGGGATGTCATGCCTGCTGTGAGAAAATGGGGACATCCATTGTGCTTGATCCCTGTGATATATGGCGTCTGACGACCGTGACCGGGAAAAATTTTGAGCAGCTGCTGGTCGATACGATAGAGCTGCAGGTAGTGGACGGCGTGATTCTTCCGAACCTGAGGATGGACGGAGAAAAAGAGCAGTGTGTGTTCTTGAATGAACAGGGAAGATGCAGGATCCACGCAATGCGTCCCGGGTTGTGTCGTGTATTTCCGCTTGGCAGAATCTATGAGGAAAGCAGAATCCGCTACTTTCTGCAGATGGATGCCTGTCAGAAGCCCGGGCGCAGCAAAGTGAAGGTTGGAAAATGGCTCGATACTCCGCAGATGGAACGATACGAACGGTTTCTGATGGACTGGCATGGCCTGCGGAAGCAGCTGGAGAAGCAGGTGAAAGACGGAATTGGTGAACAGGAGGCAAAGACGATCAACATGTTTTTGTTAAATCTGTTTTTTATAAAACCATATGAACCGGAGCAGGACTTCTATGAACAGTATGAGGAGAGAAGAGCGATGGCCGGTCAGGCAGGGTTAAAATAAACTGCGGATAATGTATGGCAGGAGATGGAAGTATGATAATCGACAGAGGATTGAATCAGAAAGGGACAGATGAGAATATTGGAACCAGCCGCGTCAATCTCACGCAGCGTTATGTGGAATCCGTCAAATACAATGGTCTGGGGGATTTTACCGAAGAATTGCGTGAGGAAGCAGACTACCGGAAGCGCATTGAAAAGATTTTCTCGGAAATTCATATGACCGGGGAGACGTATGCGGATCTACAGCCAGAGGCATTGATGGAAGCCTACTGGCAGGGAGAGGAAATGATATCGCGTTACTACTGGGCAAAGAGGCGGGACACGGACGACATTATCTGGGTGCGTGTGGACGTGAGGATTGTACCGCAGCTGGATACGGGAGATTTGTTTGCCTTTTACAATAACTGGGATGTCACGCATGAGAAAAACCGTGACCGTATGATGCAGCTGATCATTGAGTTCGACTATGATTATGTGGAATACATCTGTCTGCAGAATGGTCATTTCGAGATTATGGCGCAGGAAAAAAGTTCCATGTGTCCGAGCGCCAGAGGAACAGACTACGATGCGGATATCCGTGATTATCTTACAAGAGTCGCAGTGACGGATCAGCTGGAAGCACACATCCGGGCAATGCAGACAGAGGAAATCCGTCGTAACCTTGAGGCAGAGCCACTTTACATACAGGAAATTGATGTGAGAGAGTCTGATGGCTCAGTGCGGCGTAAAATGATCCGTTATACCTATATGGATAAGCAGATGGGGACGGTATTCAAAAGCTGTGTGGACATCGAAGACATCGTAACGGAGGAGAAGAAGAAGCAGGAACGTCTGGAGCGGGCAATTGAGGAAACAGAGCGGGCGAATTGCGCCAAGAGTGAATTCCTGGCCCATATGAGTCATGACATCCGGACACCTATGAATGCGATTATTGGCATGACATCCGTTGCAAGGCAGGAATGTCAGGATGACACGATCTGCGGATATCTGGATAAAATCAAATCCTCAAGTGAGTTTCTGCTCGGACTGATCAATGATATGCTGGATATTTCACGTATAGAGAGCGGTAATCTGAACCTGAAGTCGGAGCAGATGAGCAGAAAGACGTTTGGAACGGCAATCAATACCACGATCGGCCCGCTGATGGAGCAGAAAAACATTACGTTCCAGTGTGATCTGCAGCATATGGAAGAAATGATATACACTGATGCGGTGCGGTTCAAGCAGATTTTCTTCAATCTGCTGTCCAATGCAGCAAAATACACGCCAGAGGGCGGAAATGTGTGGCTTCTGACCGAAAGGCTTCGCACGGAAGGAAACGTTGAATGGGTGCGTTTTACGGTGCGGGATAGTGGAATCGGTATGAGTGAGGAATTCCTGGAGCATGCGTTTGAACCGTTTTCGCAGGAGGGTAACCGCACGCTTGCCCTGCAATGGCAGGGAACCGGTCTTGGACTTGCGATCGTAAAGAAACTGGTGGTCATGATGCACGGCACGATTGAAATTCACAGTAAATTAGGAGCGGGTACCGGGGTAATCCTCGATCTGCCGCTTACGATCTCGGGCATCGATGCTCCGGAAAAAATGCCACAGGCAGTCATGGCAAAACAGAACCTGGAAGGCAGACGGGTGCTTCTGGCAGAGGACAATGAGATCAATACTTTTGTGGCCAGACGTATTCTGGAATCAAGGGGAATTATTGTGGAACATGCGGAAAATGGAAAAAGAGCGGTGGAAATGGTGGAGCAGAATCCGGAGGGATATTTTGACGCAATCGTGATGGATATCCGGATGCCGGTGATGAGCGGACTGGAGGCAGCCAGACAGATCCGGGCAATGAGCCGGACGGATGCACAGACTGTGCCCATAATTGCTATGACGGCCAATGCCTATGAGGAAGATGTCAGCCAGTCGTTGGCGGCCGGGATGAACGCTCATCTTGCAAAGCCGATCGAACCGCAGGTGATTCTGGATACACTTGCGGGGTATATAGGCAGTAAGAACTAGAAAGTTGCACTGTAAATAGAAAAAGAAAGGCATGCATTTCGTCGGAATGTCGATGTAAAAGTTGTGATACTGTTGCTATAATAAGTTCCGATGAGAGGAGACGGCAGGATGAAGCATTTGAAACAATTTTTGATTATTTTACTTTTTTCATTTCTTGGAGAAGGATTAAAGGCATTGCTTCCACTTCCGGTACCGGCAAGCATCTATGGACTGGTATTGTTGTTTGCGGCACTGGAGCTTGGAATAATAAAACTCTCTGCAGTGGAAGATGCAGGGAAATTTTTGATAGAGATCATGCCGGTGATGTTTATTCCGGCGGGGGCGGGGCTGGTCGAGTCCTGGAGCGCTTTAAAGCCGATCTGTGTGCAGGTGGTTGTGATCATGTTTGTATCCACGATTGTGGTTATGGTGATTTCGGGAAGAGTGACACAGTTTGTAATTCGCAGAAACAGAAAGGCATAAAACAATGAAGGAATTTTTAAATCAGTCTGTATTTTTCGGTGTGGCAATCAGCGTATTGACCTATGAACTGGGAGTATTTTTGAAAAAGAAGCTGAAGTGGCCGATATGTAATCCACTTTTAATTTCGATCGTCGCGGTGATCATTTTTCTGGTCGCGTTTGATATTCCTTACGAGAGTTATAACGCGGGAGCAAAATATCTGAGCTATCTTCTGACGCCGGCAACGGTCTGTCTGGCGATCCCGCTCTACGAGCAGGTGGAGCTTTTGAAAAAACATTCCAAGGCAATCGTGCTTGGATTGATCTCCGGTGTGATTACGAGTCTTGTGTGTGTGCTTGTACTGGCACTGTTGTTTCATTTTGATCATGCGCAGTATGTGACGCTTCTGCCGAAATCCATCACGACCGCGATCGGCATGGGAATATCGGAGGAGCTTGGCGGTTATGTGACCATCACGGTTGCTGTGATTATTATTACCGGAGTGATTGGCAATATGCTGGCGGAGACGGTCTGCCGTATATTTAAGATTGAGGAGCCGGTGGCAAAGGGAATTGCAATCGGAGCGTCATCCCATGCGGTTGGTACAGTCAAGGCGATGGAGATAGGAGAGATCGAAGGTGCGATGAGCAGTCTTGCCATTGCGGTTGCGGGACTTCTGACAGTTGTGCTGGCACCGGTATTTGCAGGAATTATGTAGCACGCGGTCTGCCTGCCCTATATGCAGATCATTATGCACCAGGATCTTATATCTGACATAAGATAAAGAGAGAAAACAAAGAAGTGGAATCTTTATGTATTGTCAGAATAGAATGGTACACACCGTGCAGGAGGGGGATTCACTGTATCGCCTTGCGAGACAGTACCACACAACCGTCACGGAACTGATACTCGGAAATCCGGGGGTAAACCCCTACAACCTGCAGGTAGGAATGAAGCTCTATGTCTGCCCGGGGGAAAGCTACGTACCGCCCCAGGGAGGCAGCGCAAACACCGGGGACACGGGAAACAGCGGAAGCACCGGGAACACCGGTAATGCTGGAAATGGTGGAAATACCAGTAATGCCGGCGTGGGCGGAAACATCGGTATCGGAGTGGTGATTCCGGGTGGACAGCGCCCGGGCGGAAATCAGACAGCGGGAGAGAGGCAGAATTCAGTGAATCAGCTGTTTGAGACAATGCGTCTGGCGTGGCTGGAACTGATCTACTGGACACGGATGTATATGATGAGTGTGGATTCCGGGGCAGATGCAAAAGAGCAGTATGCAGTGGAGGGACGCCTGTTGGAAACTGCAGATGCAATCACGGATGTTTTTGCAGAGCGGCTGCCGGTAGCTGTCACAAGACAGCTGCGCAATCTGCTCGTGGAACATGTGGAGATGACGGGGCAGATCATCCGCACGTTAAAATCCGGGGATAAGGAGAATTATGAACAGCAGATCCGGGAGTGGTATGCTAATGCGAATCAGATCGCAACACTTCTCGCTGACCAGAATCCCTACTTTGCAGGAAAAGAGACGAGGAATCTTCTGTTGAATTATCTGGATATGACGCGCGAGATTATAGAACATCAGATGAACGGTGAGTATGACCAGAGCATTGATACCTTCCGGGATTTAAGTGATCTGGTGCTGGAACTCGCTGATTATCTCGCAAGAGGACTTCTGGCGCGCTGATGTGCTTTGCAAACGGGCGGTGCCTCTTGTGCATCGCCTTTCTGGTACTATTTGCGGCGCTACTGATCCTGGCAGTAGTGCACAGAGTGCGGGCGAAGAAAAAAGTTCTTGCATTGACTCCCGGGGAACGGGTGCGGCTGCTCAATGAACTGGCGGAACCCTTTGGATTTGCTTATCTGCCGTCGGAAGATATTTTTACCTCAAGGCTGGATGCCTGGCAGCGTGACAAGGGATATGAGGCGAAATATGATACCATGGCGGTGGGTGCCGGGATGGTGATTGACGCATTTCCCGTGTACTTTAATTATGAGGGAAGAACCTGGCTGGTGGAATTCTGGAAGGGACAGTACGGGATCAACACCGGCGGAGAGGTCGGAATTTACCATGCGAAGGGCGTGATTCCGCCGCACGCCTATCACACGGTGCATTTTGAAGCGGTATCGGATGCAGAACTCCCGAGAATCTGCAGCTGTCTGGACACGGCAGAGGAAACGTTTTATGAAATCTGTGCCAGACACTGGTGGCTCACCGGCTTTCGGATGGGCGTGTATACAAAACCGTCGCGCCTCAGACTTGCCACGACGCTGATTTTCCCAGAGCAGGAGATGGCGCTGGCGTTCTGGGAAGGTCTCCGCAAAACCGGAAAACCGCGCAGCCTTTTTCGCATCTGCGGAAGAGAAGTCAGTGTGCGGATGAATTTTTCGGAGGAACACGGATTGATTCCGGGAATCTGCAGAAGCGCGGTGCTTCTCTGGAACAGGCTGCTGTGCAGAGGATTTAGGATCGTGACATACCCGTGGAAACGGACGGCGGACAGAATGGTATTTCTATATTATCTGCTTCCGGGATGGTTTCGGAAGATTCTGGTGCTTTCGGGCGGGCGATGCAAACCGCGCCGCAGAACCAGGAAACCGCACAGATCATGTCGGGGCAGGTGAAAACATGGGATGTTATCGAAGGATTGACAGGGCATTGGAACATGCCCTGCACCTTCCGCTTGGCACGGGCAGCCGCTATGTGGTGATCAGTGACTGCCACAGAGGGGAAGGGACAACAAATGACAATTTCCTGAAAAACGCGTACCTGTACGAGGCGGCGATGGAACATTATATAAAGAGAGGATTCTTCTATCTGGAACTGGGGGATGGGGAGGAACTCTGGGAAAACCGCTGCATGGACCGGATTGTGCACTATCATGAGACCGTGTATGAGATGTTTGCTTGTCTGCAAAGCCGGAATGCGCTGTGCCGCATCTATGGAAACCACAATATGGAGCTGAGAAAAATCCTGCCGGAGGCGATTATATTAGATAATTGCGAGGGCGGAAGGGATGTCTGCATGATTCACGGGCATCAGGCGGATTTTTTTAATTCTGTGTGCTGGAGGCTCTCCAGAGCCCTGGTGCGCTACGTGTGGAAACCGTTGGAGCGCTCCGGCGTGAATGATCCCACGAGTGCGGCGCGCAATTATAAAAAGGCGGTCCGGTATGAACAGTGCCTGGCGGGCTGGACCAGACTTCACGACCGTTATCTGATTGCCGGCCATTCACACAGACCGAGACTGCCGGAAAACGGGGAGCTGTATCTGAATGCGGGAAGCTGTGTGCATCCCGGGTGCATCACTGCCATCGAACTGGAACAGATGCAGATGACGCTTGTGAAATGGAAGGTGGCGACGCGCCCGGACATGACCATGTATGTGGTACGTGAGAAGCTTGCCGGACCGGCTGCCATTTTGTAGGAAAACGCGATTTTTCAAAAAAATCATTTGACGGAACCGCCATTTATGATAATATATATATCGTTATATTAAATCGTTAAAGCGAGGACGGAAGCGTCCCTGACGATAGCTGGTAATTGGAGGAACAGAAAAATGATTAAAGTTGTGAAGTTTGGCGGCAGCTCTCTGGCAAGTGCGGAACAGTTTGCAAAAGTGGGGAAGATCATTCAGGCGGACAAGGAAAGACGTTATGTAGTGCCGAGTGCCCCGGGAAAACGCAATGCCAAGGACACCAAGGTCACAGATATGTTATATGCCTGTTATGCGCTGGTGGAGGCGGAGGAGGATTTCCGCGTGCCGCTGATGAAGATCAAGGACCGCTATGACACAATTATCAATGGACTGAATCTGAAGCTGTCACTGGAGGAAGAATTCAAAAAGATCAGTGAGAACTTTAAAAATAAAGCGGGGGTTGACTATGCGGCGTCCCGCGGCGAATATCTGAACGGTATCATTATGGCGAATTACCTTGGCTACGAGTTTGTGGATGCGGCAGAGGTGATTTCCTTCGAGGAGGACGGAACTTTTGACGCGGAGAAGACCAACAAGGTGCTGGCAGAGCGTCTGGAGAAATGCGAGCGTGCGGTAATTCCGGGATTCTACGGGGCACTGCCGGACGGAACGATCAAGACCTTTTCCAGAGGCGGTTCCGACATCACGGGATCCATCGTGGCGCGTGCGGTACATGCCACCTGCTATGAGAACTGGACGGATGTGTCGGGCTTTCTCATTGCAGATCCGCGCATCATTAAGGATCCGCAGCCGATCAAGACGATCACATACCGTGAGCTGCGCGAGCTTTCCTATATGGGCGCCAGCGTGCTTCATGAGGACGCAGTGTTCCCGGTGAGAAAAGCAGGAATTCCGATCAACATCCGCAATACCAACGCGCCGGATGACGAGGGAACCTGGATCGTGGAGAGCACCTGCCATCAGTCAAAATACACCATTACCGGTATTGCCGGCAAAAAAGGTTTTGTTTCCGTCAATATTGATAAGGATATGATGAATTCCGAGGTTGGATTCGGGAGAAAAGTATTGTCCGCGTTTGAGGAGAATAATATCTCATTCGAGCATATGCCGTCCGGCATCGACACGATGACAATCTTCGTTCACCAGCCGGAATTCGAGGGCAAGGAGCAGGCAGTGATCTCAGCAATTCACCGTCTGGCAAAGCCGGACAGTATCGAGCTGGAGAGTGATCTGGCGCTGATCGCGGTTGTGGGACGCGGCATGAAGTCGACCAGAGGAACGGCAGGCCGTATCTTCTCGGCACTGGCACATGCAAACATCAACGTCAAGATGATCGATCAGGGATCTTCTGAGCTTAACATTATTATCGGTGTGAGCAATGCGGATTTTGAACCGGCAATCCGTGCGATCTATGACATTTTCGTGGAGACCCAGCTCTAAGATTAAGATATGAAGAACGACAAGCACGAGCAAAATGAATTACAGCGTATGATGGAAGGCAGGGCTGTCCGCATGATTGCGGCTGCAGTCACTGTCTTTTTGTGCGTACTGACATTGTTTGAATTTGTTGCGCTCAAGATGGAGTGGAATGTGCCTGCACTGGCGGTGCTAAGCGGCGACAACGGACTGTGGACCAGGGAGTACCAGCGGGAAGAACTGGTGATGGACGGCAGCACGGAAAACATTCTGCTCGCAGACGATGGAGAGACACCGCTCACAGGAAGCGGTGAGAATGCCAAAACGAATGTGGGGGAAAACGGCAGCGGCGGGACGGCGCAGACCGGTGAAAATGCAGGGAACGGGGAAGACTTGCAGGTGGAAGGGACAGAAGCGGTGCGGCAGGAAGAGACTGAGACGCCGGATGTAAGCGGAACCGGAAAAGCGGAAGCGGATGTTAAGGAGACGCAGACACCGGAATTTTCGTATTATATCCGCATCAATCGCAAGCAGAACTGCGTCACGATCTACACCCAGGATGAGGAGGGGGAGTATACGGTACCCTATAAGGCAATGGTATGCTCGACCGGACTTTACAACGCAACGCCGCGCGGAACTTACCAGATTTCCACCAAGTATCTGTGGCGGGAACTCTATGGCGGTGTGTATGGGCAGTACGCGACGCGGATTCACGGGGGAATCCTGTTCCATTCTGTGCCCTATTACAAGCGCGCAAAGGATACACTCTGTACGGACAAGTATAACAAGCTGGGACAGCAGGCGTCGATGGGCTGCGTAAGACTGACGGTGGAGGATGCAAAATGGATTGCGGAGAACTGCGCGGAAGGCACTACGGTTGAAATATACGACGGGGATGACCCGGGGCCGCTCGGGAAACCGGAGGCACAAAAACTGGATAAATCAGATCCGGACTGCCACTGGGATCCGACTGATCCGGATGAGGAAAATCCCTGGCAGCAGACGGAGACGTCCGTGACGGAGAGCGAGCAGGAAAAACAGATAAAATAGAAAAAATAAAACGACGAAGGCGACATCCTATTCATTTGAATCGATGTCGCCTTCTAAACTATCTCGTCCATGGGACTGTACCTCTCTTTTCTTTTTCTTTCGGACTTCTTCGCTTCCTTCGTACCTTGTATCACTCTTCTTATGACGGTGGATATCGCATCATATCTGATTAACTCATCTGATACTGATTCCTCTTTCCATGATTTGGATTGTCACGTGTGTTCTTCGGGAGTTAGAAAAAAACGAATGCAATTACGTTTTCGGTGGTCTGTACCTCTCTTTCCTTAATATCGTTTTGAGTAAATCGTTACGTTTCTGGTGGCTTGTACCTTCCTTTCCTTCGATTTCGTTTTCCTTTCTTTTTGTTGTCTTTATTCTATCTGATATATGAGAAAAAGTCAAGCATAAAATGAGAAAATTATAATAAAAAATATTTAAAAACAATAAATAAAGAATAAACACAAAAATATTCTGAAAATATAGATACAATAGATATAATATATATTTTTCGTAAAATACATGTAAATGCTTCGCTGTGGCAGAAGAGCGCGCGTTTCATATAATAAAGAGAAGGGAGCGTAATTCTATGAATAGACAGACCATACTTCTCATCAGTGACATGCGTCAGGTCTATCTGGCGGAGATTATGACCAAAAGAGGACTCAACGTACGCTGCCTGGATATCAGAAACAGCGGGACGGTAAAAGAACAGCTCGAGAAGTTGAAAAGTTTTCTGGCGGAGGCGGATATGCTGATCCTCCCGATTCCGGTGACAAAGATACCGGAACAGAAAATGCTGAACGATATATTGAATAAAAACCTGACGAACGATACGCTGGTGCTTGGAGGCTGCTTCTCCACAGAACAGCAGGAGCTTTTGGAGCGCCGGGACATTCACTATCTGGATTTTATGAGAGATGAGATTGTGACGGAAGAAAATGCAGTGGCGACGGCGGAGGGCGTGATCGCGGAGCTTGTGAACCACAGCCCTTATAACATTGAGGAGGCAAAAATTATCGTCACCGGTTACGGCTGCTGCGGCAGAGCGGTGGCTGCGAGGCTGAAAGCGCTCGGCGCGCGCGTGACGGTGCTGGCAAGAAGACGGGAAGTGCGCAAACTTGCCAAGAAGGATGGATTTTATGCCGCGGATTTTGCGTTTGGACCGGAGGAAGCGATGGGGGCGGCAATGCTGGTCAACACGGTTCCTGCGCCTGTGGTTACAGGTGCGATCATCCGCGAACTGCCGCGGGATGCATATATTTTAGACATCGCGTCCAAACCGGGCGGTACGGATTTTGCCTGCGCCAGAGAGTGCGGCATCCGTGCGGATCTGGCACTTGGACTTCCGGGAAAATATGCGCCGAAAGAGAGCGCCTATATTCTGGACCGGGCGGTGGAGAGATTCGTGCGAAAGGAGCATGAAATGTGATGGATTTTTCCAATTATAATATCGGGCTTGGAATTACCGGTTCGTTTTGTACGTTTGCGAAAGCAAGAAAAGAAATACAGCGGCTGTGCGATATGGGCGCCAATGTGGTGCCGGTTTTTTCATTTAATGCGCAGACGTGTGACACGCGGTTCGGAAGTGCGAAAGATTATGTGGACGGAATCTGCGAGATTACCGGAAATGAGGGCATCCGTACCATCTGTGCGGCGGAGCCGATCGGGCCGAATAATTTTCTGGACATCATGGTCATTGCGCCCTGCACCGGAAATACGGCGGCAAAACTCTGCAACGGAATCACGGATACGCCGGTGCTGATGGCGACCAAAGCGCATATGCGCAACGGTAAGCCGCTTGTGATTGCCATCTCGACGAACGATGCGCTCGGCGCCAGCTTTAAGAATATCGGAATGCTGATGAATATGAAAAATATTTATTTCGTTCCGTTCGGGCAGGACAACTGCAAGAGCAAGCCGAACTCCATGATTGCAAAAATGGAGCTCCTGCCGGACACAATCGAGGCGGCGCTCGCCGGCAAACAGATCCAGCCGATTCTGCAGACCCCGACGTAACGCAGATCTGACGGAGCCGGGTGGCGGCAGCGACGAAAAATGCCGGCGACGTTTTATTATGCAGAAAATCAGAGCATCTTATTGTTCCGGCTGCTTCTGGCAGGGGCGGATTCTTTGGAGAAAAATCAGAGCATTTCTTCCGCACCGCATTTGACATCAGGTTCTGTGTCTTTGCCACGCTTTGACAATCCGCGGGATGTGTCCGGCAAGCCGCAGACAATGAGCGGACTTTTTAGCGTTTCTAGCATCACCGCTTCACAGACAATATAAAAC
>ERZ780150.84-NODE-84-length-96860-cov-58.165322_pt1 | contig 96860 bp, 68 predicted proteins | sample MGYA00511019_ERZ780150 | MGnify/ENA primary metagenome ERZ780150 (study PRJEB29588, sample SAMEA2151633) | human gut metagenome | biome: human gut; feature: human-associated habitat; material: faeces | place: Denmark | collected 2008/2010 ...
CGCCCATCGAGCCGCCGGGATGGCCCGATTTCGCCTTCTCGACCATAGAGGCCGAAAATTCGGATATTGTCCGCTACACGCGTTAGTTTGGAATTGGTCATCGACATATTGCAAAGTCTTTAGTCATCAAAATCCGCATCAACGCATGTCGAAATCTATGATGATCGGGCGGTGATCCGAAGGATGCCAGAAATTGCGCAGTTCCTGCGGATCGCGGACAGGCGTAGTGTACTCGTCGCTTACGACCCGCGCACTGACGATCCGATCGTAAAGCGGACGGGTGCAGTAAACATAATCTATCCGGAAACGCCGGCCGGTCGTCGTCTGGAATTCGCCGGGGTATTTCGCTGCGATCACATCCACATACGGCGTGTGCTGACGTATGTAATCATGGACCAGAAAGGCGGTCGTATCCTCCGGAAATCCGTACTCGTAATTATCGACACGCGATTTGGAGTTGAAATCTCCCATCATCATCCATAGTTGCTTTTCCGCACCGGCAACCGATCCGATCGTATGGTTGCACACGTATTCGATCTCCATACGGCGAAACCTGTCGCCCTCGCGCGCCGCGGCGCTGGCCTTGCGTTCCTGCTTGTCGGCCAGACCGAAACCGTAGACCTGCGGCCATGTATGCAGCGAAACGATATTGACCGTATGACCGTTTTTCCGAATCTGCGCCCATCCCGCACCGTGGGAGACAATGCTGTCGGGAACGGCTCCGATCAGACGAGCCACGTTCTCGATCGGGTATTTCGACGTAATGACCTGCGGGAAATTGTCGCGGTGTCCGCCCTTATACCAATATTCATGTCCGTAGCGCCGGGCCAGTTCGCCCCAATGTTCCGGCAGATAGGCCTCTTCGGGTCTTATCTTCTCATCTGAAGCCGTTTTGTAGTTGGTTACCGATTCACACCACACGCAGACGTCGGGGTTCTGGGCGCTCACCCAATTGACAAAACGCGTATAGTTGTCACCCTGTCCCGACCACATGCCGTTCTGGATATTCCAGTAGAGCAGGCGCAGATTCGCTTTATTCGTTTGCCGTTGCGCGCATCCCGGAAACAGGATCAGGATGAACAGGCCGGCGGCTGCGGCCGCTTTGATTGTTGTTTTCATTGCTGTAACCGCTCCGTTCAGTTTGCCGTATGATCGAACGTGAACGTCTCCCATGGAAGTTCGGCATCCTTCCCGTTGTCGAGGACATCGTTGGCATGTACCAGCATCGGGAAGTCCTGCAGGGAGACCTGACCCAATTCCGCCTTGCGGTAAATCGCCTTTGCAACCCGGCGCGCCACGACCAGCGATTCGAGGGTCACACCGGCCAGAATATCCATCGCTTCGGAATAACTCTTCCCTTCACCGAGCAGAATACCGATTCTGCGGGTCCGACCGCCGTAAACCGTCACGTAAAGATCTCCGATACCGATGTTCTCGCAGTCTTCGGTCGCCTGCTGTATCTTAAGCAGCCGGCGCATCTCCTTGACCGCCTGATAGAATGCTCCGGCCTGCGAGTTGTAATGCAACCCGGCATCCGCGCCATGATGGCGGTTGACCAAACCGATGGTCATGGCGACGGCCAGCGCATACGCGTTTTTCAACGCTACGGCGCTCTCAAGACCGATCACGTCATGGGTCAGCGAAATGTGATAGTAAGAGGTCGAAAGCGTCTCTTTGAACAGTCGGAGGGAAGCGGTGTCCCTGCCGCAGAAAGCCACCTCGGTCTGGTCGTGGAATACCAGTTCATAAGAGGTGCAGGGGCCGCCGACCGCGCAGACCTCTCGGTCGACGCCCCTTTTCTTCAGCTCCGACCGCCAATAATCGGGATAGGAAATCAACGTTCCGTCTTCGAGATTGATAAGCCCTTTGGTGACAGACAACACCGGCAACCGGGGATCGAGATTTACCAGTATCTCGTTCAGGAACCAATCCACACCGAACGACGAAACACCGCCGATAACGAAATCGGCTCCGGCGACTGCCTCTCTGTATTCCTCGATCTGATAATATTTTACTCCGACGGGGAACGCTCTGTCGAATTTGGGATGCTTGTTGCTGCGGCGGCATTCGTCGATGATGTCACGGTCGAGGTGCGTGCCTACCAAACGCACTTCATGACCGTTTTCGGCGGCGGGAAACGCCAGAGCGGAACCCATCATGCCGGAACCGATAATTGCGATTACTTTTTTCATGATAAATTTGAGTTATGAGATTGTGTCTTATCTGATCAGACTGCAGGCGCCATTACGGGCAGTTTCCACTGTCCGGAGCGCATCGAGATACGCTTTGATCCGGTCGGGAAAATTACTCGAAATAAAACCCACATTATGTTTGACGGCCCAGTCCACGACCTCCGGATTGTCTACGATCCAGAGTGTCGATTCTACGCCGATTTCATTCATGCGGTCGATCAGTTCGGGCCGGTTCATAAACACATACATGCTGTAAGAGAGTTGAAAACCCTCCTTCTTAGCGACATCGGCATTGATGGGCGTCCAAAGCGAATTGGAAATATACAGTGTTTTGTTCTGCGGAGCCAAGCGCCGAAACTCCCTGCAGGCGTGCTCGCTGAAGGACGTGAACTCCATTTGATCCAGCATGTTCAGTTTCTTACAGAGCGACACGATCTCTTCGACGATCCGGGTTTCGATCTCAGGCGTCTTGTGTTTCTTCAATTCCAGAATCAACTTCGTTCCGGGGTCCTTCCGGCCCTGCTCCAGAAATTCGCGGAGCGTAGGTATCCGATTGCCGCCCGGCAATACGACCCGGCTGATCTCCGCATACGTGTCCCTTTGCGCGTCGAGCCGATCGCCGACTTTGGGACCGTGGACGACTATCAACTCCCCGTCAGAGGTCCGGTTGACATCGAATTCCACGCCGTATACGCCCAGCTGCTGCGCATTGATCAGACTCGATATCGTATTTTCGTCTGATCCCGGCGTCGTGTAAAAGCCGCGGTGCGCGACCAGCCGGGGTTGTGCAAACACGAGCGCCGCTCCGACGAGCGCGATGCCCGTCAACAATAGTTTTTTCATTTTTCGAATAATTTAGAGTTAGTATCTTTCCGTGCTATTTTCCGTCGTTGTAACCGTTGTTTTTCAGAGTCACCGCTACGGAGGTACCATATCCGGCAAACATCCAATCTTCAAGGTTATCGGCCGTGATCACCACTGCCGCGCCCTGTTTGTTCGTTACGGTTCCGGCGATCCGGCAATTGCTGACCGTAAAGCCCTTCTTGTTGGGACGCCCGGCAAGCATCCCCACCGACTTGCCGATGGGACAGCCGACATAGGCAGAAGCCGTGGTCCGGCAATCGTTCACAACGCTCGCGGCACCTCCGTTGTTACCGTATATGCCGCCGAAAAAGTTGTTGGCACCGGCCTGCGCAGCCGAAATCCGTCCGCTGAAAGTGCATCCTTCGACCAGCCCGACACACTCCTTGTCGGCCATGGCCATGATACCGCCTATCACGACGTCGCGTTTGGTGACGTCCGTACTCTCGATCGCTCCGGAAAACGTGCATCCGCTGATCCGGTAAGCGCCCTGCGTTTGGGCCACGATGCCCGAAGCGCGCACTTTCGACGGCCCGGCAATGCTGATCGTACCCGTACTGGAGCATTCTTCGACGATAAGCCGGTAATTCGACGTCTCGCCCGGAACGAGCTGCCGGCTGATCGTTTTGCCCGCAATGCCGCCCATGAAATTCCAGCCCGAATTACTGCCCGCATTGTCAAAGTCGGCCGTGTTGTGGCAGTCGGCGATCGTGTACAGCCCGTCGTCTTCCTGAACAGCTCCGACAAAGCCTCCGATCATATAAAGAGCAGGCGATGAAAACGAGATATTTCCGGTGTTCCGGCAGTTGCGAAGCGTCACGCCGTTGAAAGCCTTTCCGACGAATCCGCTCAGGATCATGGTGCGCGGCGTAGCATCGGCAGCGTCTGCGACAACGATTTCCGCCCTGTTCGTACAATTCTCGATCGCCGCATTGTCGGTTTCGGCCGCGAACGCCCCCAGATGAATTTCGCTGTCGTCGCTGCGTACCGATTCGAAGCGTCCGGCGACGGTCAGGTTCCGTACCGTGCCGCTGAGACGTTTGAACAGACCGATCTGCTGCGCGTCGCCGCGATAACCGATCGTGAGCGTCTTGCCGTTTCCGTTGAACGTGCCCGAAAAATTCGACAAAGGCACGAACCCGTTCAGCGTCAGATCGCAATGGAGCACCACCTCGCCGTTGCCGTCGAGAAAACGGCGCCCCGTCGGATCGCTGGCGAGCGATTCCGCGAAAGACTCGAAATCCGCCTCGCTGCGAATGCCGTCGTACACCTTGTAAGCATGGTCGATCTTCCCGATCAGCCACTTGGGATAATTCGAACATAACGTGCGGAAACGTTTGTAATTCGCAATGTAATAATTCACGGCAGCGGTCGAATAAACGGCATTGCCGTCTCCCGCCCGCTGGTCAACATTGTAGACCGACAGAGCCACACCCGCCTTCTCGTACTCTTCGAGCGAGCGGGACCCCTTTCCGCCCGCCGCCGCATCCATTCCGCTTGCCGCCGAAAGGTTGGCCCACCCGAAGCCGAGCGTGCCGTACTCCTTCCCGGAGCGCGACGAGTTCATGCCGATAGGCACTTCGGCGATTACGGCGCAATTGTGCGCAGCCTTCATCGCATCGAGGTTGAATCCCGTGCAGATCAGTTCGACGAAATGCTTCGCCTTCATTTCAGTGACGATCTCGCACGCACGGCGCGCCGCATTGATCACATATTCGGGCTGGGCATAGGGTTTGTCCACACGCTTGACGTCGAGCACCAGACGCGTACAGTTGCCCTCGACCATCACCCGGCGGATAAACTCTTCGAGGGTGGGCAGTTCCTCACCGTTCGACAACCGCCCTGCAGCGCGCAACTCTGCCACGGTAGCCGTCCACGGCTGCAGGTTATTGACCTTGCAGTCGCCGTTGGCATGCGCCACGATGATGTCGTTGTCCTTAGTCCAGTAAATGTCGCATTCCATACCGTAGCATCCCAGACTCATAGCGTACTCCAACGCCGCCATCGAGTTGTCCGGCGCACCGCATTCGGCAGCTCCTCCGCGATGGGCAACGACCGTATTGGAACACGCCGCCGGCTTCATGAATCCGTCGTCGACCGGAATGCTCGGATCGGGAATCCTGCTCCAGTCGGGCTGATCGGGCCATTCGTCCTTCGTACAACCGACGAAGGCGGCGGCCAATGTCAACATGCATATGATTTTTCGTATCATGATTCTTTTTTTGATTTGTTCCTTATTTATAATTCTTCACGCAGCGTATCGCAGCGCCCGAACCGTTGCCCAGATCGAACCCGTCGTTCAGCGTCATGTCGGTTTTGGTGTGTCCGCTGATGTATATGCGCCAGAACGAAGTTTTCTTGGAGGTATACTGCCCCAGAAGCGGAATCCACGCATAAAACCGGGGATCGCCGGAGGTAGCGCCGTAATTATATCCGGTATCGTAGAGGCGCCATCCCTGAATGAACATGTTGAACCCGAAATCGGGCGCCAGCGGCGATATGGGCGATCCGGAGGAATAGGTATTCCATGAAGCGTCGAACAGAATCGTAGACAGATTGGCAATCGAACCTCCGCCGATGGCCTTATAGCTGGCCGACGACTCGGCGATTTCGTACCGCGAACCCTTCGAAGCCTGCGCTGCGGCCCAGATCAGATCTTTCCAGTCCTGAAGGTTGGCGATATGCCAGCCATAGGGACAAATCCCCTGTATCTGCATCTTCAACACGGGATGCTCGGCCTCGGCCTTCGCATCGTCGTCCGCCGCAGCGAGCGTCGCCATGAGGATGTTTTCGATCGTGACGGCGGTTCCGGTCGCATCGACCAGCACGGCACCCGGCTCGCCGTAAGGCGAAGCGATCTGATAGGCCTTGTTCAATGCACCGTTGGGCTGCCCCGTAACAGCCTCGAAAGAGGAATACAACCGGCCGTATTTGGAAGCCAGCGGGGTTCCGTCATTCGCCCGAAGTTCCTCGATGCCTCCGCCGTTTTCGGCCGTATCATAAGCCGGATTGCGAACGTCGTAGGGCACAGTCGTATCGCTGGGCTTGCCGTATCCGCCGGTTTTGGAGCCACCGACGAGTCCCGATCCGAGCTTGACGGCTCCGATGCCGGGTCCGCCGTTCCAATGCAGGCTGACGGTCATCCATGTCTTGACTCCGCCGGACGCCGTCGGGTAATCCTTCGTAGGATAGTTCGCAAGTTCTTCGTCGGGCATGCAATTGGGCGTACTGTTCTGACGTATCCAGTTCCACGTACCCGCAGCGAAATCCACCGTCAGCGTACGATAACCGTTCGCTTCGATCTTCAAATCCGAAGCCGTAACATTCCGGGCCCAGTTCTTCAGCTCGCCGTCGGCACCGAGATACCAACTCGGATCGCCGGCCCGTGAATCCTTGTTGATGCAGATCAGATTGTCCTCCGTGGCGAAGAAGAATCCGCTGACACGATAGGAGTCGTCCGACTCGCGCTTCATCTGCAACGCCGTGGCAGCCTCCTCGCCCAGCGCAGAGCCGTAAACATAATAGTATTCCGCCTTCCTAAGCTGCACGACGGGAATGTCCACCGCCGCTTTGCTCGTTTCGTCGTCGCCCACGGTGATCGTCAGCGTCGCCCGGCGATCCCGTTCCATGTCGTCCCACGGCTCGGCGGTCAGCGTCAGCAAACCTTCGCCGCGGTGCTCGGCCGTCAACCAGCCCTCGGCGCCGCCCTCCTCGTAAGCGATCGCATAGGCATACTTGTCGCCCATATTCGTGGTATAGGCCAGATCGACAGGATCGCCCTGAAAAGATATCTCTACCGATTCGAGCGCCGGCACCACCTCAGCATCGGCCAGCTCGCCGTACTGGAACAGTTCGTAATCCTGCACCGTACCGTCCTCGGCCGTAATGCGCACCGTACACCGGCGTCCATATCCCGTATTGGGCAATGCAGTCAACTCGAAACCGGATTGCGTCACGGCGACGGTATTCGGTCCGGCAATCTCCGTATACTGCGAAACGACGGGTACACGCTGGATCGTCGCCCACGGCCCGGTCTCATCGACCGAGGGCATCCAGTCGACGAGTTCCGCCTCCCACTCCATGCGGGATACGCGGGTGCCGACCTTGACCAGCACCACCGACGTGACATTGCTGTTGCCCGACACGGACGCAGTTCCGTCCGCTTCGAACGCTTCGATTTCAGGACTGATGCGAATCCGCGTCGTCCGGTCCTCCAAATCTGTATGATCCTCGTAGCAGGCTGTCAGAAGCAGCGTCGCCGCAGTCGCCAGCCCCGCCATATATTTCTTGAAATTCAGTCTCATGTTCCGTAATTTTAGGTTTTCGATCAATACCATCCCTCCGTTTGGGCAAGGTTCGAATTTTTGTCGCGGGCACTCTTGCTGATGGGCCACAACAGGATGTTGGCGGCATCCTTGCGCGCCTTCAGGTCCGCGTTGTACTCCCAAATCCGATCGAGGCGGATCAATGCCCACCAGACAACGCCTTCACAAGGAAACTCCAGCAAGTATTCGTTGCACAACGCCTTCAAGACATCGCCTTGCGTGGCGGAAGTATAGAAGTTCTCCTTCCCGTACGCCCGTTTGGCGATGATATTCAGCGAAGCCAGCGCCCCCGCATAGTCCCTGCGGTAATATTTCAACTCGGCATCCAGCATCACGGCAAGGGCATAACGATAGTAGAGGATGTCGCAATCCCGAATCATCGGACTGCTGTCCGCATTGCCGATGAACTTGTTCGGCCACGTAACCACCGCCCGGTTTTCCCTTCCGTAGGGTCCCTCGCCGAGATTGGTCCTCACACGCGAGTCGTTGTTTTCCGTCTGACTTTTGTGCAGCAATTCAAGGTACTCGTCGCCATAGTCCAGATATTGCACAGTCGTATTCGTCGGCACGGTCGCTTGGGCATTGGGATCGATCGCACCGTCGGAGAAGGCGAAGTAGGTCGAGAATCCCCCGGTCTTGTTTTCATCGCGGCTGTTGTAGAGCGCGAATACTACCTCGTTCGAATTCTTATTGTTCGAACCGTAGCCATCGAAGATCTTGGCATAATCAGTCAGCAGCCGGTTGTCGCCGGCCTTGACTCCGACGGCAGCAAGCGCCTCTTCGGCCATTGTCAGATAGTCGTCGCCGCCCTTCTGCACCGCATACATCCATAGCGCGTATTCGGCCTTGAGCATGTTGACGGCATCCGCGGTCGCCAAGTATTTATCCGTACCGAGACTGCCCGCATTTTCGACAGCCCGGTCGATGTCGGTCCCGATCTGGGCGTATACCGAGGCTTTGGGTGCACGAATCGGATAGGCTTCGGGCTGTGCGACCGACTCGATGGGATTCAGGTTCAAAGGAACGTCGCCCCACAACCGCACGGCCCAGAAATAGAGATAGGCACGGGCGAACGACGCCTGTCCGATCGCCCAGCTTCGTTTCGTATCGGTCATGGCGACCGCAGGCGCGTATTTGAGCACGGCATTGGCCTGATCGATCGCCGTATAAAGTTTCGACCAGCTGACGGCGTTCGTCGTGGAGGACATGGTATTCTGCACCACGCTCCGCAGGTCCGCGAGCCAGATCGTCTCCGTGCGGCTGTTCCGCCACATGTACTCGCCCACGCGCAGCTCTCCCCAAGTCAGGACGTTGACCTGATCCTGAACAAAGTTGTCCCGCATGGCGGAGTAGATGCCGTAAGTGGAGTTCTCGACCTGAATGGACGTCTTCCACATATTGCTCACGGAGAGTTTGTTGTCCTGCATGATGTCCAAATCGCCGTGACAGGAGACAACTCCCGCAGCAATCCATACGAGCAGGAGCGATCTTATGTTTTTATAGTTCATGGTTGGTTGTTTTAAGGTCTGAAACGTTAGAAAACCAGTTTGAGGCTGAAGATGATCTTGCGCGGAACCGGCATCATATTGGCGGTGATGTCGGAGTTGGAATTGCTGGTCGACACGGGCGTATACATGCCTGCACCCGCATTGGATCCGATACCGCTTTCGGGGCTGATGGCCCCCGTAACTCCCGTCCAATAACAAAGCGTATTCCCGGTTACGCCCACCGTCACTTTCCGGATGCCGATTTTGCGCAGCCAGTGTTCGGGCAGGTCGTAGTAGAGCGAAACGTCGCGCAGACACAAATAGTCGGCTTTTTCAACCATGAAATTCGATTGGCGCCAGTTGCGGTTGCCCCAGTCGGAATCGTTAGGGAAAAAGCGGGCGTACTTGGCATCCGTATCGCCGGGATGCTGCCAGCAGTCGTACGCGATACGGCCGATCGTCGAATTGCAGTTGCCCATGGTGTTGCGCAGCAGATGCGCCTTCATGCCGTTGATGATCGAATGTCCCAGCGCAAAGTCGCAGTAGACGTTCAACGAAAGCCGTTTGTAGCGGAACGTATTGTTGATACCTCCCGTCGAGTGCGGCATGACATTGCCCAGATAGAATTGGTCCTCGTCGTTGATGATCTCCTCGCCGTCCCTGCGCGCGGAGCCTTTGCGGTTGCGCCATTCATAGTCGCCGGCATCTTTGCGCCCCTTGACCATACGTCCGTCGCCTACGCGGTAACCGTTCGACTGTTCGTCGTAAAGAGCCGCGTCAGCCTCGGCCTCCGTCTGGATGATGTGGTCGATCTTATAGCCGTATATGCGTCCCAGCGGTTCGCCCACGGCAGTACCGCCGAAGCGGTAACCGCTCTCGGAAGCTTTGTATCCGCCGATACGGTATGCACGCCGCCCCGTCGCACGGCCGTCCGCATCGATCTCGTCATAGGCATATTCTCCGGGCAGCGACAACACCTTGTTGCGGGTAAACGAATACGTAATGTCGGTCGTCCAGCTGAAATGCTCCCTGCGGATATTCACCGAACTAAGCTCGACTTCCATGCCGTAGAACCGGGCGCTGCCCACGTTCGCCTTGACCGACGAATAGGGTCCCGTATCGGGTACGGAGATGGAAAACAGCATATTGTCCGTATGTTTGTTGTAGTAGTCGAACACAAACCGCAGCCGGTCGCCGAAAAATCCCAAATCCATACCGAGATCAAGCTGTGTGGTAGTCTCCCACTTCAGGGCCGAATTCGCCATGGCGGACGGCAGCAATGTAGTGTGCCCGTGGTACGTGCCGGTCGCGAATGCGCCGTATGCATCGTAAAGCCCGATGCCGTTGTTACCGGTCTGTCCGTAGGAGGCGCGCAACTTGAAGGTGTTGGCCGTCTTCTTGGCATTGCGCCAGAACGGTTCCTCCGAAATGACCCATGCCACCGAACCGGCCGGGAAATAGCCCCATTGATTGCCGACGGCAAATTTGGAGGACCCGTCGGCACGAAACGTTCCCGAAACGATGTAACGGTCGTCATAATTGTACGATGCCCGCGCGAAATAGGAGATCATCGCCTGCTTCTCGTCCTGATTGCTCGCCGTGAAGATCGAACCGGAGCCGAGCACAGGCACATCGTCCGACGAAGCCCCTTTCGCATTGGCTTTCACCTTCCAGTAATTCTGGGACATATACTCATAACCGCCGGTAACGTTCAGCGTATGCACGTCGCGGAACGTCTTGTTGTAATTGAGATGAGCCGTAAAGATGTCCCGGATGGTTTGTTCGCGGGTTTCGGTGGTGTTGCGCTCCAGCGAGACGTTATTGGGAGTGCCGTTGCGCTCTCCGTAGGCATAATAACTTCCCCGGTAGGAGTTGTCGAAATAGTTGTACTGCGCGAAAGCCGTCAATCCGTCGGTGATGTTCCATTTGAGTCCGAACGTCCCCGAAGCCCGGTTGATGGCCTGCTCGCGGTCGTAGAACGACTCGTACCATCCCGCACTATGGGCGTTGCCGTTGGAACTCAGCTGACACCAGTCGCCGTTGTCGTCGAATTCGCGCGCCGTGGGTGCGGCTATGATGCCCCGGCCGATGGCCTGATAGTAGTTGTCGATGAGCGGATGCTTTTTCTGGCGCGACAAGTCGAACGTAGTCGACGCCTCCAGATTCTTCGTAATCTTGAACGACGTGCTGCCGTGCAAGGTGAAGACCTTGTAGCTGCTCATCGCAACCATGCCGTCGTCGCCGTGATAACTGACCGACGCGGCATATTTCAGTTTGTCGGTTCCTCCGTTTACACCGATGTACTCCTTGTGCCAGAATGCGTCGGTGAACCACTGCGACTGCCAGTCGGTATCGGTGAAGATAATCACCTTGTTAGCATCCAGCGGATCGTACATCCATTGATAACCTGCCGGGACCGGATGCCCGTAATCGAGATAACGGGTCGAATAGTTGGCATTCGGCGCCGTGTTTCCCGTACCGTAGGCATTGGGACCCGAAAGCATGGTCTTCGCATTGTGCTCAATGCCGTTCGCATAGGCTTTGCTGATAACGGGACGAAGAAAACTAATGTATTCGCGGGCATTCATGAAATCCCATTTGCGCGAAGGAGACGAACAGCCCAGCTGGAGGTCGAACACGATCTGGGGACCCTTTGCCAACGAACCTTTTTTGGTCGTGACCAGAATTACGCCGTTGGATGCCCTAGCGCCGTAGATACTGGCCGAGGCGGCGTCCTTGAGCACCTCCATCGACTCGATGTCGTTCGTATTGATACCGGTCAGGTCCTCGCGCAAAGCCCCGTCCACGATGTAGATCGGATCGTTGCCCATCGTGATGGACGATCCGCCGCGAATCATCATGCGGGGAGACTCTCCGGCTATAGCGTTGCTCGTCTGTACGTGCAGTCCCGCAACCCGGCCTTTCAGCGCATCGCCCACGGTCGCGGCCGGTGCATTGTCGAGGACCTCGCCACTGACTTTAGAGATGGCTGTCGAGAGCGTACGGCGCGACTGCGTGCCGTAACCGATCACCACCACTTCATTCACCAGCGTCGAGCTTTCGGCCAGCGTCACGTCGATCTCCGTCCGGACTCCTACCTTTTCCCGGCGCTCGTCGTAACCGATATACGAGAAGACCAGCGTATCCCCGAACTTCGCCCTGATCCGGAAATTTCCGGAGGCATCGGTCGTCGTCCCGACCATCGTACCGTCGATCAGCACGGTGACACCGACGAGCGGCAGTCCGTTCGGGCCTTTCACCTGTCCGGTTACGGATGATTCCTGCGGCGAGTCTTCGGACGAAGGCTGAGACGGGACTTTCGTAATCAGAATACTTTTATCGTTGATGATGCAGTTCACGTCCTGCCCTGCAAAAATACGGTCCACAACCGCCTGCAGCTCTTCGTTCCGGGCATGGATGTCCACCGGAGCCTTCATGTCCACATCGTCGGCCTTGACCGAGAGTGAATATCCCTGCTGCTGCAGGGCGATCACCGCCTGCTGAATCGTTGCGTTCTTCAGGTTCAGGCTGATCCTCCGCGTTTGGGCATGCAGCGGAACGGCCCATACCATGCACACCGCGGCGCAAAGAATCCATAACCGGCTCCGGGTGTGAAAAGTAAATGTTTTTTTCATAGATGAAGTTTTAGGTTTATAGGTTGTGTTTTTCGGATGGTCATTTCTTATAAAGGTGGATGATCTCCCCTTCGCGGCGGTGTTTCATATCGCCGTTCTGTTCCAGAATGGAGAGAATCTCGTCCAGCGTTTCGTGATTTATGAAAACAGAATAATAGCGTTCGTCGGCCAGCTGCTGGCTGTCGATAACGATCTTCACGTCAAACGTGCGTTCGAGCTGTCGGGCTATATCCGAGAGCCGCGAATTGATGAACGTCAGGTGACCGTCGTCTATGCCGTTGGCGAACGTCCCGCCGGGGAACCGCATCGACGTGACGCGCCCCGACCGTTTGTCGACCTTGACCATGTCGCCCGGAGTCATCTGGATCTTGCAGTTCTGCTGCAGATTCTTGGTCTGCATGTCTATCGCACCCGAAAGCAAGGCGACTTCCACTTCGCTGTCATTCACATAGGAACTGACCCGGAACGAGGTGCCGTGCACCAGAATATCGACGTCGTCGGCCGAGAGCACGAAACTGCGCTTGGGATTTTTGGCGATATCGGCATAAGCTTCTCCGCAGAGAAACACCCGCCGCTCCTTTCCGGCGAACCGGTCGGGATAGATCAGCCTGCTCCCGGAATTGATGACGATCTGCGAACCGTCGGCCAGAACCACGCTCCGGGTCTGACCGTAAGGGGCGTAGATTTCCTGCCACTTGGGAGCGGAGTTCATATGCCCGATCAGCGCATAGAGCGCAACGGCCAAAACGGGAATAGCTATCATTGCCACCATGACTGCCGCTCTTCTGAACACCGGACGGACACCCTGCGGCGACGGCAGCGAGACACTCCGGAACCCGATGCGTTCCCGTACGCGGGCATATGCTTTCTGCACCCGGTCCTGAGACATTTCGGGAGACAGCGCATCCCAGTACTCCCGCATCAGCCGTTGTTTCGTCTCTCCGTCGAACGGAGCTGCGAACCACTCGGCAAACTCTTTACGCGTACTGCGGGGCTGGCGATAACTCAGATAAATACTGATGATTTTTCGGATTCTCGACATAGTGGTATTTCGATTGTTTGGGTTTCAAATTCTCCTGCGGAAAGAGAAGCGGGCGCTCCCTGCCGCTTTCCGGGGGGGGGGAGCGGAAAAGCCCGGTCCCCGTCTCTGTTTATAAGACACACCGGAACGGTTCGACACACAACGACAAACACTTTTTTTCGGGATTACCCGGCGAATGAGATCAGTGCATAAAGAAAAGAAGCGAGAAAACGGCTAATGCCTCGCGTAGTTTTTTCAATGCGAGCGTCAGGTGGTTTTCGACCGTTCGTTTCGATATCTTGAGTTCGTCGGCAATGGCCTGATTGTCCATCCCCGCATAACGGCTCATTTCGAATATCCGGCGGCGTTGTTCGGGCATCCGGCAGACGACAAGCCGGATGAAAAGCTCTTTTTCACGGGAATAGTATTCCCTTTCGAACGATTCGTCCGGCAGCGTTTCCTCGATCTGAATATATTGTTCCCAATCAATATTGGTCATCTGGCGAATAGCATTGAGAGCGGCGTTACGCGCCATGCGATAAACATATCCGTTGAACGAAGCGACCCGCCCCTGAAAGATGTCGCGCCGTTCCCAAATCTTCAGAAAAATGTCCTGCGCAATGTCTTCCGCAGTGCTCTCTTCCTTGACGATACAGCCGACGAACGCGCAGACACGGGGATAATATCTCCCGAACAACTCTCCGAAAGCATCCTCGTTGCCTGCGGACAATCGTTGCATCAGTTCGTATTCGGAATCCAACGGCATCTGTTTTCCGGGATAATGGTGTGAAGGCAAACAAATATAAAAAAAATTATCGACTCGAATTCCTTTCGTATTCGGCTGTGAATTTTTTTGCCGCACCGTAACCGTCGGGAGCGGCTTTCCAGATAGTCGTCAACGTCAGCAACCCCAAAACGGCGAAAACAAGAATTACGGCGTAGATGGAATTCCACCCGTAACGGTCGGCGATAAACCCCAGCCCGACGCCGGAGATCAGCGTACTGGCGTAACCGAATACGCCGAGTATCCCGTTGGCAGTGGCCGACGCCTCTTTGGTCGCCTGATTCGACATGGCGATACCGAGCAGCGCCTGCGGTCCGTAGATAAAAAAAGCAATCAGCATGAAAGGAACGGCCATTACCCACGGAGAGACGGTATCGGGAATGCACCAGAATACGATCGTCATGACGATGGTCCCAAGCATACAGAAAACACATGTGCGGTGTGCACGGCTGCCGAACAGCCGGTCAGTCGCCCATCCTGCGATCACCATGCCCAGATTTCCGCCGATAAATTCGAATGCCGCCACCATGATTCCGGCTACAGCGACCGATATCCCTTTGGTATGAGGCAGAAGCATCATCCCCCAGTCGAGCAATGAGAACCGGACGATGTAAACAAAAAAATTGGAGACTGAAAGCACCCAGACGATCGGATTCCCGAATACCATACGGCGCAGGAAGGCCGCATGATAGGCCTTGTCCGATTTCCGGACAGGTTTCTGCTCTTCGCCCGGAACCTTCATCTGCTCAAGTTCGGGCAGCCCCACCGAAGAAGGTTTGTCGCGCAGTGCAAGGTACAAAGCGACCGCTCCCAAAAGCGAAAACGCCGCAGGAATGAGAAAACAAAGCCGCCATGCGCTGTTGTCGAAATGGTGTACCAGCACGGCGCCCATTACAAAGATCAACCCGGCCCCGATCGAGTGCGACATGTTCCAGATCGACATTTTGCGGGCCAGTTCGTTGGCCGGCACCCAGTGAGTCATGAGGGGCGGGACGGGTGGAACTCCCATGCCTTGAAAATAACCGTTCAACAGCAAAATCGAACCCATGATGATCGTCAGCGCCGTAATGTACTCCTGCCCGCCGGCCGTTCCGGCGACGAGCATCGCCATTTTATCACTGAATCCGAATCCGATATTGACCAGCGCACTGAGCGCAAGTCCCAGAGACATGACCTTCCGGGCGCTTACACGGTCGGCGATGAATCCGTTAATAAAGCGGGACAGACCGTAAATAATACCGTTCAAGGTCAGAAACAGCCCCAGTTGGGCCTTGGTTATGCCGAATGTAACCTCGATGCTCGGCATGGCGGTATTGAAATTCTTGCGGACAAAATAATAGAGCGCATAACCGACCATCGTCACGACGATTGTGCGGGTCTGCCAGTACTTGAATTTCTTCGTTTGTTCGGGAGTCATTGTGTCTTGAATTAGCAGGTTCATCCATCATGTCTATATATTAGGACACATGAAGCACACACTACACACAAAGACTTCTGCCATTTGAAGTATGAAAAATCATCACTCCCGAAGAAAGCCGCATCTTCGACGAATCGTGTCTGACAACGCCCCTTGCCGAAAATACATTTAACGATAAGACAGTTGAAGTCATGCTCCAATCCGGCTTCGCAGAGCAGTTCATTGGAATTCATTAAGCCGGTAAGAATATTTACAAACCACATTTTTCAATATTTTGGTCATTTCCGACTGTCGATTTGCGGTTGGTATTCATATATCTAAAAAAACGCGATTTGAAAGCGGCTCCGGACTCGCTCGCTTCAAATGAGCGAAAAATCCGCACCGGAAAATTCCTACCCAAAGGTTTCAGAATTCCTCGTTACGGCTTCCGAAAATGAAACGGTTCCTGATGGAATATTACAACTGTCCCATCCTGAAAAGGTTTACAGTGATTGATAATTAAATATGAGCATTTTGGTCCAAAAAATATTGTCCTGATATAAGTTTACATATGACTTCCGAATAACCGTTTTTCGGCTCCAATGATGTTTGAACTTCCCGGTTCTATGTTCCGCTTCAAAGGGCATAGGCCAATCGCAACTGGCATGAGGTCTGAGTGAATTGTAAAGGATAACGATCTCATCGATGCGCTCTTTTGGTGCCTGAAAACTTTCAAAACATTCTTCGTAGATCCATTCGCTTTTCAGAATACCGTTCACCCGTTCGGCAACAGCATTCTCATACAGATCGCCCTTTTCAGTCATGTTGATGCGAATCCCATTATCGGTCAACAATTTCACATATTCTTTCGAACAATATTGGCATCCTCTGTCCGAGTGATGGATTAACCCTTGCCGTTTTTGCTACGGAGTGTGGTCTATGGCCATCCTCAGAACACAGAGCGCTCCGTCCCGTTCCAAAGTCGTATTCAGATCATAGCCAATAGGCATCCCTTATCAGAACCAGATATGCAAATCCCTCTTTCAAAGAAATATACGTAATATCTCCGGCCCATAAACGATGCGGCCGTTCGAGGTCGAAGCCTCGGATCAGGTTCGAATATTCGCATCCAGCGCCGCGAGCAGGTCGTAAGCTATTTCTTCCGACGTTTGACTGGAAAATTGTTTTCCGAAAGCAGCGTAAATAACCGATCCCGGCTGATCGGCAATCCATCTTATTGCAGCAAATGTCACAGTTTGCAGCCGCCGAGCCGGAGAATCAGTTTTCGGTAGTAACCCATCCGCTTCAAAAGAAAGGTATCGGACAAGGCTACTTGCTTATTACGCCATAAATGTTTATAATAGGCCTGACGGGTATAGCCCGAACAACCTGCATAGAAACGACAGGCAAAATGCCGGTTGCCAACCACGCCCCAAATCTATGCCCGCATCACCAACGACAAGATCGGACAGGATATGACGGCATTGAGCAAAAAACTCAACAGCGTCTTCAAGGTCACGCAGTAATCCGGCGCGACTCCGGAATACCGTATATATCTAATATCCCCGTCATCTATTTCCACCGGCAGGGAATTAAACACCGGAGATGGAAATACGCAAGGCCATGCGAATCGCTCGAAGGGCGAGCCTTGTGGATTTCCATCCCCAGCGTTTTGCTGGTCGCTACCGTCGCACACTCTGCGGACCGGACGGCAGCCGCTTCACAACACACGCATATCAGAAACCAAATAGTTGCAACAGAGATTTCTTTCGCGGCCTGCTTCGATAAACTGCCGTATAAATGCAGATTTGTTTAGATATTTATTTCTTGAATTATATATTTCTCTGTTTCTGCATCGAATCATCCGCATGTCCGGGTGATTATTCCGATAAATATTTGTCCAACCGTCTGTTTCTTTATCCGAATATTTGTTTCAATGGCATATACAACCGACCGAAATACTTCGATTCCGGTGCCCGCTCCAGTCCGTTCAGCGGGCTTTTTTTTCATCTCCAGACGGTTGTAATATTACATCGGGAACCGACCCGGCCACAAGACCCGTAACGGAGAACTTCCGAAACCATCGGTAAAAATTTACTGCGGCGGACCTTTACCCTCGCCAGAGGGTAGCGAGCTGTGTTTTTGTCCGACAACCTTTGGTTTGTCGGACAAAAACGCTCGCTCTGCGAGGCCGGGCGTTCTCCCGAGTCGAACGCCTTTTGAACCGATATTATGGATACCCACCGAAAACTGACAGACGTAACCGATGGGAAGCCCTGAACACCGAGTTACAAGTATTCTTTCCGGCTCAATGAAGGGCAGAATATTCGTTTCAATAAGTTGCTTTGTAAGGCAGGACTGGAACATAATCGCAGCTGGTTTATCGTCAAAAAAATCTTCGGCGAGGAGTTCGTAGTCATTAAACGTGATCCCTCGAAGACACAATTCGTCGCCCGTTTGAACGACTTTTATTTCCAATTTCAGAAACTCGCCAACAACTACAATCAGGTCGTAAAGGTCATCAATGCGCACTTCGCCAACATTGCAATCCCGCATCAGATCGCCGCATTGGAACAGCGTACGAGGGAATTGAAAGCCCTTAGTATCGAGATACTGAACCTTGCCAAACAAGCTAAGGAATGGTTGCGAATATAAGGTTGGGCTCACGAAGAATGATTAATAAGCCCTTCCGTGTTTCTCTAAACCTTTCGCCAGAGGAAAATTAACCGAAAGTATGGAATTGACATGCTGCTTCTTTCGAGCCAAAGACGAATATGATACAAATAAAAGACTGTTTGTGGATACTATATTCGATATCTTTTATCCCTCAAATATCGACAATTTGTTCCATATCATCTTTTTTCGTGCTATCAAACAGGCCCCTATAACTCCGGCATCGACACCCAACCGAGAGGGGACGATGGAAAGATGCTGAGTCATCAACCGAAGGGAATATTTGTGCACGGCAAGTTTTACCGGCTGCAAAAAATAGTAAGATGCGATTTCGGACATCCTACCGCCGATAATGATACGATCGGGATTCAAAAGGTTAATTAGGCCGGCTAACTGATGTCCAAGTTCACTCCCAGCCTGAGTCACCAGCTCGATGCAAAGCGGATCTTCCAGTTTTGCAGCTTCAATAATATCCTCTATCGTTATAACATTTCCACTCCACACCTTTTTCGAAAGGACCGACGCTTCGTGATTATGGATTCTCTCTACGATTTTACGGCAAACAGCACTTCCCGATATTTCCGTTTCAATGCATCCCTTTTTTCCACAATGGCACATCACATTATTTTCATACATATGGATATGCCCGAATTCTCCCGAATAACCATCTTTTCCGTAATATATTTCTCCGTCTATGATAATGCAGAGTCCCAATCCCCATCCGACGTTGACATAAATCACATTCTCCTGTGATGAATTGTTTTCAGACACATACTCTCCGTAGGCCATCGCTTTAGTATCGTTCTCAATGAAAACCGGAATGCCCAGACGTTCGTTGAGCAGAAAAGTCAGTGGCACTTCACGCGTTTCCTCGAAATTAAAAATCGTGGCACTCGTTCCTAAATGCGAATTGACCCGCCCTCCAATGTTGAAGTTGATACCCACTATTTTGCCGACATTCCGTCCTTGAAACTTTAATATGAACTGTGAAATATGCGTACATATTTCATCCAATATATTATGCGTATTTTCAAAACGGAAGTCCGTGATACGTTCTATGCATACCATTTCTCCCGTAAGGTTCATAAGCCCGATTATCAATTCGAAAGGCTTGAGATCAACACCTAAAAAATAATATCTTTCAGATTTTACTTGATACAGAATCGGATTTCTTCCCCGTTTATTTGTCTTCAGACAATCTTTTTTTTCCAAAATATCCTTTGCATAGAGTTCGGAGACATATTTGGCTATTGTCGTAACGCTAAAACCGGTTTGGTCGGCAATATCGGGAATGATGAATTGCCCCTTCTGAAAAACAGAATTCAGAATGATATTTCGCACAAAATAACCCAGATCGCCATCATGGGATGCAGACATGAAAGGATGTGACATTACTTTACTATTATTACGCTTGGCAAAAATAATAAATCGAAAAGAAATAAAAAACCTAATTGCATAAATAATCCGCATTATTAAAAAAGAAACTTTATAAACAGTCAATCCTAAAAAAAGACACATAAATATATTGTTTTCAGTATAATATACTATTATACTAACACCCCTTGCTTTTTAAGAAATAAAAAAGTGTCTTTTTTTAATTATTTTGACCTTCAAATTACCAAACACTTTGGAAGAATACTTTTTATTTTTGTTCCGGAAAACGCGACCAAATCGAACAAGAAAACAACCAAATCACCTAAATTCTTAATCTTTAAAACGTATGAAGAAATTATGACTAATTTTCGCTTCAGATTTTTGAGGGGGGGGGAATTTTACGATCTGTAACCTTATTATTAGCGGCTTTATTATCGTTTCCCTCACTTGCTGCTGAAACCGGCGGCATCTCAAGTTCGGAATCCCTGACCACGGTTCCGGCCGGACAAGAAAAACTCATCGCAAAAGGCAAAGTTCTTGACAGCAATGGTCAGCCGGTCGCAGGTGTGGCCGTAATTCTTTCCGGGACCAGCCGGGGCGCCACTACCGATGCAAACGGTTATTATGTCATCGAAGTTCCCAAAATCGGCGCTATTCTCGAATTTTCCAGTCTCGGCTACAAATCACAGAAAGTTGCCGTTCCTAAATCTCTGGCTTTAGATGTTTTCCTGCAGGACGACGCACTCGAAATGGAGGCTGCCGTTGTCGTCGGCATGGGCCATCAGCGAAAAGCTAGTGTCATCGGGGCCATCTCATCAGTAGCCAAAGACAATCTTCAGATTCCACAGCGTAACCTTACCAATGCCCTTGCCGGAAAAGTGGCAGGAGCCGTCGTTGTACAACGAACCGGCGAACCTGGCATGGATAATGCCGATTTCTGGATTCGTGGTATCTCATCGCTTAATTCGAGCGCTCCGCTGGTGCTGGTAGACGGCGTGGAACGTTCCATGTCCGACCTCTCCATCGAGGAAATCGAAAATATCTCAATTCTGAAGGATGCATCCGCAACAGCCGTTTACGGAGTGCGAGCCGCAAATGGAGTCGTTCTGGTAACTACCCGCCGCGGTATTGCACAAAAGCCTGCTATCGATGTCAAAATTGAGAGCGGTATCTCCAATTTGGTGAATATGCCCAAACTGCTCGATGGTGCCAACTACATGCGGCTTGCTAACGAAGCCAATGGCACAGAGCTCTATACTCCGGAACAGATCCGGATGACCGCCTCTGGCGCCGATCCCTATCTTTATCCCAATGTCAACTGGTTCGACGAACTTTTCACGAAATACAGTTCGAATTCTCAGGTATCGGTCAATGTGCGGGGCGGTGGCGAGCGGGCACGTTACTATGTAACGGCAAGCTATCTGCGCGATAATGGCAACCTGTATAACAATCCCGACACGGATTACAGTACCAATATTCATCTCACGCGTTACAATTTCCGTTCGAATATTGACATGACGCTGACCAAGACGACCACGCTCGCACTTGAAATCGGCGCCAACATGACGGACGCCCATCAGCCGCGAACCGTTACAGCAAACAACAATTATCAGTCCCAGGCTACGGAACTCTTCACGATGAGTTATAAGCAGGACCCGATCTCGACCCCCGTACGCGTACCGCTCGGTTACGATGAGTTCGGCAAAATGGAATGGGGCTGGGGCGCACCGCTCTCGACTGGCGTGGGTAATCCTGCAGAACGCCTGTTCGGTTCGGGATATAACAAGACCTACCGGACGCAGATCATGAGCCAAATATCGCTCAAGCAGGATCTTAAGTTCATCACTCCGGGATTGAATTTCACAGCTTCCTTCTCTTACGATGTCAACACGACTTCCATTCAGGCGCGCGGTAAACTATCATCGCTTTATGCAGTGAATGGAATCAATGACGACACGGGCTTATATAATCTGGTACAGATCCGTACTGGAGACGAATATCTCAACTATGCCCATATAAACGGCGGCGATCGGGCAGATGAGATCAAAGCGCAACTCAACTACGACAGGGCTTTCGACAAACATCGTGTAGGAGCTATGGCCATGTACTATCAGCGTAGTTTCAATAACCTCGAAGCAGCAACTTCCATCAAGGCACTTCCGTATCGCTGGCAGGGTCTCGCTTTCCGGGCTACTTATTCGTATGCCGACAAGTATTTCGTCGAGTTCAACATGGGATACAACGGATCGGAGAATTTCAAAAAAGGTTATCGTTTCGGCGTATTCCCTGCAGGAGCCGTAGGTTATCTGATTTCCAACGAAAAATTCTGGAAAATAGACTGGATCAATCACCTCAAAGTACGTGCCTCGTTCGGTCTGGTCGGCTCTGACGCATTAGGTGCCGACAGGCTCAGCGCATCCCGTTTCGGCTACCTGAGCACTTGGGGAAACGGTCTCGGAGGACATCGCTTCGGCCCAAGCGCCACGCTCTACTACGGCATTGGCGAAGATCAATTGGGGGTCGGCGATCTGACATGGGAAAAAGGATTTAAGAAAGATGTAGGTCTGGAGATCAAGCTGTTCAAATCTGCAATCTCACTCGATTTCGACTACTTCCAAGAAGACCGATGGGATATTCTCATTCAGCGCAACACCGTTTCCGGCATCGCTGGTTTGAACAATCAACCGCTGGCCAACATGGGTAAAATGTCTAACCACGGTTTCGAAACCACGGCTGAATTTTCACACCACATAGGCCCCGTAAAATACCGAGTATACGGTAACTTCTCGTTTGCTCGCAATAAAATCACGGAGAAGGACGAAGCGCCGACGGATGCATGGCGCATGCGAACGGGACATCCAGTCAACCAGCAGTTTGGCCTGATTGCACTAGGACTGTTCGAAGATCAGGATGAAATCGATCTCAGTCCCGAACAAAAATTCGGCACGGTACGTCCCGGCGATGTCAAGTATCTGGACTATAATAAAGACGGAGTGGTAGACTACCACGACGAAGTCGCCATTGGCTATTCGTCGATACCCGAAATTAACTACGGCTTTGGCCTTCAGCTTAATTGGAAAGGACTGGATTTTGGCGTATTCTTCCGCGGACAGGCTCACGTCTCCTATGCGCTTGGTGGATCGTTCTTCCCGTTCAACACGGGCCTGCAAGGCAATCTGTTCGAAAAGGCACTGGATCGCTGGACCGTCGACAATCCCAATCCCCGCGCTTTCTACCCAAGGCTGTCGGCGACCAAATCGACCAACAACCAATATGCATCCACCCGGAACATTTACGATGGCAGTCTGTTGCGCCTTTCCGATCTGGAGCTGGGCTACACTTTCCGCGGCAAAGCTCTGAAGTCATGGGGATGTCAAGGTATCCGCGTCTATTTCGTTGGCAGCAACCTCGCGCTCTTCTCGCCATGGAAGATGTGGGATCCGGAAACCGGATCGAGCGATGGTAGCAGATATCCGCTTTCACGCAAGTTCAATATCGGCGTTAGACTTACTTTTTAATTGAGATTAATGATGAAACATACTATAATCCTACTGGTTGCCTTGTTATTCATAGGGTGTGAATTTCTGGACAAGGAACCCGATGACATGAAGACCGATACAATGGTCTGGTCCAACCGAAACGAGGTGCTCAAGTATCTGACCAACTGTTATGCTGCGCTTCCGATGGACCGTCTGCATCAGGACGATCCGTGGCTGGGATGCTCGGACGAGTGCGACATTACATGGTCGGCTTATCCAACCTACGGCATCAACCAAGGGAACTGGAATCCCTCCACCAATTTTTACAACAAATGGGCGACCTATTATAAAGCTATCCGCGCAACGTTCGTATTTGAGAACAATGTGGATAAATGCAGTGAACTCGCCCCTGATCTGCGAAACCGCTATCTTGGCGAGGCCCTTTTCCTGCGCGGCTATTATTATTTTCTGTTGCTGCGCCAGTACGGCCCGGTAGTTCTTCTCAAACAGGAGATGTCCAACAGTACGGATTTCGGGAATATGCCGCGTACGCCTTTTGAAGAATGCGTCTCCTATGTCTGCGAATTGATGGATCGGGCGGAAACGCTCCTCCCCATGGGATATGCTTCGGGAGCGGACGAATTGGGGCGTGCTACTATTCCAGCTTGTCGTGCCGTGAAATCCTCCATGCTGTTACTGGCTGCCTCTCCTCAATGGAACGGCAATCAGGAATATGCAGATTTTGTCAACAAGGACGGGACACCGCTCGTAAATACTGTTTACGATCCAAAAAAATGGGAAATGGCTGCCGACGCAGCCAAAGCCGTCATCGACTGCGCCGAGACCTATGCTTCGACATCCGGACTCAAACTCTATACGAATGCCGACATTAACTCCTCCGCATTCAACCCGTACAAATCTTATTACGATCTTTTCAATAACGGTTGGAATTCCGAGATCATCTTCGGATCAATCGATCAGGGAACCGTTGCTTGGAATGATCGAGGAGAGCGCTATGGTTGGATGGTGCACTGCCTCCCGACGGGCGTTAACAATAACATGGGCGGCGTGGGGCCCACCTTGCGTCTGGTGGATGCTTTCTACATGGAAAACGGACGAACGATCGATGACCCCCTGTCGAATTATGTCGAAGAAGGTTTTGCAACCAAGGACGGCCCTCATTACAACCCCAATGGCCGCGTAAATACGGAAGATACGAATAACGGACGTAAAAAATGGCTTGAAGACCTTATGAATCTTGATGCATGGGGCCATTCGTCGGGTGACTGGAACATGTTCTGCAACCGTGAAGCTCGTTTCTACGCTTCGATCAACTACAATCACCGAGCAGTGCTTTCGATCTCTACCGACGCATCGCTCCGAAACAGGTATAATGCTGTAAATGCCAGCCAGCAGGATGGATGGGGGCGTGTAGAGCTCTATTATGGCGGAACAAGCAACTCAGGTTCGGGACAAAACTTCTCGATGACGGGATTCCTGCCCCAGAAACGGATCGTAAATGCCAACTTTTACGAGTACACGATGCCCGGCAAATATGTCTCGATCTACATTCGTTACGCTCAGATACTGCTCGACTATATCGAGGCTCTCAACGAATATGATCCCAATAATACGGATATCGAAAAATATTGGGATCAGATCCGAACTCGTGCCGGTCTGCCCAGTATTTTCGAGACCTATCCCGAAATTAGAGGGGATAAGAAGCAGCAGCGCGAGTACATTCTTCGCGAACGTCAGATCGAACTCAATTTCGAAGGAGACCGCTATTATACGACTCGGCGACGCTGGCTCTCCTCGACCGAGGATACGGGCGACGCGAAGGACAAGCGGAAATACGGCGACGGAGGCCGCATGTGGGGACTTTCGATACGTGCAGGTAATCCATCGACCAATAACTTCAAATCGACGGAATTCTACACCCGAACGGCTTTCGAAACACGCGTATTCCGGAAAGAGTACTACCTGTTCCCCATTCCTCAGAACGAGATCGAAAAGAGTCCGGCTCTGGTTCAGAATCCTTGGTGGTAGCATAACAAATTTAACAAAATGAAACACATATTATATTCGATATTTTCAGGAGTCATCCTGACTGCGGCCGGCTTTTTCGCCTCCTGCGATCAGGATGCGGAATTCTCGGAATTCATCCCAACGCACGCCCTGCAGGAGATGGTTCAGTCAGCGACGGCCACATGCGGTAGCGAAACCGTTGTTGGCACAGTGGATAACTCGGCGCATGAAATCAAGTTCATCTTCATCAAGGCGAACGATTTCAAACAGGTAAGCATCGACATCCTCTATCACGAACGGACGATTCTCGGAAATGCCGCCCCCAAGGGCCCGACTACGATCGACCTTGCCAACCCCTATACTTTTACACTCAACAACCAAGTTGAAGACTTCGCCTATTCGGTTTCTGCCATAAAGGCTGCTACGGCACAAATCGACCGTACACAATGCAGTGTAGTGGCGGATCTGCCCGGTGATGCAGTCATCAAGCCTGAAAACCACGTCTATCTTTTTGACGGCAAATGGATGTCCAAAAAAGCCGCTTATTCCGAAGTGGGGTACAAATATTTCGGATGGGATATGGCGACCCCTGCTCCGGAAGGACACGGCAATTCGTTCACATTTGATGTCGGAGCGCAAGTCCGTCTTTCGAAGATGCTCGTATGGCCTTATTGGCCCTATGAAAACAACTCTCCGGCCGTGTTTGAAATTTACGCATGGCCACTGGCGGGCACCCCGTCGGGGGACTGGACGAATTGGGTGAAGATCGGAGAGGCTGACGATTCGGCGAAATGGGAAATCACGAAAAATGCTGAAGCCGGATCGGAAAACGATTTGACACAGTATGGCACCCCCCTCGAATTCAAGTACGGTGATGTTCCCGAAGCCCGTTATTATCGCTTCAAGATGGTCAAAAATTTCTATGAAGCATTTGGCACGGCCATGCATCAATATTGGTCGGGACGGAAATACTGGATGGCGATCTCCGAAATAGAGCTTTGGCGTTATAATATCGACAACGAATAATGAAACCGGGATATCGAATCCTTCTGTCGTTTTTGTTCGCATGCGCATTTTGTGCATGCGGACAAGACGACGGTGTGCCGTCTCCCGCACCTGTGCCCGAACCCGTCCCTGAACCGAACTATATTTCGGTTACTACGCAAACCGGTGGTGCGATAAAGTCCCTATTGCTCGCTTTCGGGGCTTTTACCGAAACATTTGTAATCCGTTCCAATACAAAATGGAGTGTTTGTGTGGAAGGAAACAATGTCGACTGGCTCTCCATATCTGCAACTTCGTCAGCAACCGCCGTCCTGCATGTTTCCGTCAACACAGAACAAAAAGTACGAAATGCCCGAATCGTCTTCTCTGTTGAAGATGGCGGATGTTCGGTTGAAATTCCAATCGAACAACATTTCGGTAAGACTATCGGAGCTGCTCCGATCCATGACATGCTGTTGATCTACGACGGCGACGTGGGCAACAGTAGGATCTATAATAAGGAACGTTTTCGGAAACTCGTCGTCTGGGAAGAAAATGATACGCCCGTATGGCTTTTCGACGGTTTTGTCTTCACGGGAAGCTATTACAAGGGCCGTTCGTTCATGACTGCTGCAGGCCATGCTCCCACCGTCAAGCAAGACTGGCTCGATATTCTGGATTATTTTCTGACCGACAAACAAGCGATACCGGCTTTGAACGATGCCATCGGAGAGATAAAGGTCGAAATGCCGGGATCCTTTCACCGGCGTAAGGTCGTCATCTTCATGCCCGATCCGCAGCAAGGCCAAACTGATTGGGGTGAAATCGATGGACAAGAAATGGATTTTAACAACTTCTCAGACCGTATCACAAGCTGCAAATGGTATGTTGATCGTGTCTTAGAGAAATTCGCATGCAAAGAGTTCGAGAACATCCAGCTTGCAGGTTTCTATTGGCTGACGGAAAACGGAGGGTTCATTCCGAAGCACATGAAGCAGGTGGCGGACTATATCCATTCCAAGAATCTGTATTTCTACTGGATTCCTTATTACGAAGCATTCGGATATGCGGACTGGAAGGATTACGGGTTCGACAGGGCTTGGTATCAGCCTAATTATCTTTTCCATCCGGAACTCACTACACAACGTCTTTTCGACTGCATAAAAGAGGCTGCCGCCCTTGGAATGGGCGTAGAAGTGGAGTTCGATTCAAATTATCCGCTTCAACGAAATGCCGACTATGTCGATGCTTACGAAGAATCGGGAATTTTCAACACACAGGACCTCACCTATTACGGTGCAACCTCACTCGAATATTGGCAACAAGGGATCGCTTCGGAACGGGCGTTTTTCAAACGCATCGCGACGATCATCTCCGAAAGACAAAAAAAAATTTACAAACAGTAATATTATCAATCCATGAAAATCTATAAACTCATTCTGTTGGCTGTTTGGGCGTTATCGTTCGTAGCCTGTGAGAAAGACCCCGACCCGCAGATCACCGTCCCGGAATCCATCTCTTTGGGAGTGGATGCCACAATCACGACATTCGAAGTCTCTTCGAACGTAGCTTGGAAGATGACGGTATCCGACCCGTGGTTCAAAATTACACCGAAGCATGGGAGCGGAAAAACGACGCTGAAAATCGGCGTTGAACGCAACACTACCGGAGCAGAACGCATTTCGACTTTGGAATTCGTCTATGCCGACGGCGCTACCGTCCGTGTTCCGGTTTCTCAGGCTGCTTATACGGCCGAAATGCATATCGAAGCACCGACAAGTGCAGTCGTCGAGAAAGGCAAACAATTGACGCTGAAAATTTCGTCGAATACCGACGACTGGACCTATACGCTCACTGACGGCGACTGGTTGAAAGAGGCCTCCAAAGATGAAAAGTCGCTCACCTTCGACCTCGATCCTTCCGTTAAGTTCGATGTGACAAAACCAGCGTCGATAATCTTCACTTCACCGTCCGATCCTGTATTCACCAAATCAGTAGAGATTCTTCCGGTCGATTTCGTTAAGTTCTCGGCAACAGCACCCGAATCCGTAGAGGTAAAGAAGGGGATGAAACTTACCGTTGACATCTCTTCCAATGTAGAAGACTGGACCTACATGGTTATGGACGGAGCGTGGATGTCAGAAGCCTCCAAAACCTCGACACAGCTCGTATTCGACCTCGACCCCGGTAAAATCACTGCCTCTGACGTCAACGCCAAAATCACGTTCTCGTCGCCGACCTATGCTACGCTTGCCTTGATACTGGAGATTCAGCCCATTTCCGACGAACCGCTCGTCATTCTAGCGGACAAATCGAAAATGCGGGCGTTCGTGCTAGAAAATGACGGTGTCGTTCCGGCAAATAACAACGTAGGAAGCGAGTATCTTTTCGACGGGAAATGGATGGTAAATAAGTCCGACTATCACACCTGCAATATAGAAGGAGCAGACATGGCCTACAAGCACTGGGAACTTAATACCTCGGTCGATCAGTTCAATGCTGGTCACAAGGATTCCTTCACGATCGATGCCGGCGAGCCGATGCGCCTTGCAAAATTCGTCAGCTATCACTATTACAACTATTCGGAAATGGACCCGATGGTCTATGAAATCTATGCCTACGTCGGCTCAGCCAACGAACCGGAAGCCGACTGGACCAACTGGAAACTGTTGGGTAAAGTTGACGTTTCGCATTTATACCAAGTATTGAAACCGATTGCTGCCAAAGAGTACTCTGAATACATCGCCAACGGCGATACGCTGGAAATACCCGAAGATCAGACGGTGGAGGCACGTTACTACCGTTTCAGGATGCTGTCGAACGGCTATGCGATCGGAAAAACCGAACTGAATCAATGGTGGACGGGACGAATCCACTGGCTGACGCTGAGCGAAGTTTCGCTTTACAAATACGAATAACATGATTCATAGCGGAATAACCTGAGCACATGCGCTCAGGTTATTCCCGCTGTTCAGAAACAAGTTTTCATTTGATGAAGTATTTAATAAAATCGGATATCGGTTACTGGATAATAGTCGTCCTCCTGACGGCGACGGGGTGCTCCGGCTCGGAAAAAACGGTTTCGCAGAGTTATGCACTTTCAGCCCCCTCGGAAATCATTGCTGAACAGATAGATGACTGCCGGGTAAAAATCAGTTGGCAAGACAACAGCGAAGGAGAAAGCGGCTTCTCCGTGTGGTTGAAAGAGAACGCAGGCGACTACCCGGTACGCATCGGCTTCACAGCTCAAAATGCGGAAGAATATATGATTTCCACTGGCTTGGAATCGGGTAAATCCTACTATTTCGGAGTCCGCGCCGACGGCCGAACCCGAAACGAAGATTCAGAGATCGCCTATTCGCCGCAGTTTACGTTCCGGGACCTTACACTTCCAAGTGCGACATTTGTCGGAAATCCCGTTTCAACCGCATCGTGCATTGCATTCGAATATTCATTACAGAACCTCGACAAGACAAGCAATGCCATATGCGGCATCTGTTGGAGTTCGGACGGAAAAGAAGCTCATCAAGACGGTCCCGCAATCGTGTCCGAAGGCACGACGATTCAACAGGTCGTCTCCAATGTTCTGCTGGATTACGGTAAAAGTTACAATTTCAGAGTTTATCTCAAATCGGGCGGAGAAACCTATTACAGCGATGTTCTGACAGCCTCGTTAGGTGCGGAGCCAAAACCGATCGTATTGAGCTGGACAAAACTGGCAACCACTACACTGCCGGCAGAGATTTCCGTTTACGAAACAACCGACAAACTCAACGGCGGAAATTTCCACGCTTGGTATGCCATTGCCGACCTTTCGAAAGGGACTGTTGGGCTGCGCGTGAATATTCCCTCTGCTTTGACGACTATCGATCAGCAGGCCGCCTCTTTTAACGGCGACTGCTATGTCATGACCAACGGCGGATATTTTTACAGCACAAATCATGTAGGCCTTGCTTATGTCAACTCCTCCCCCGTAGGATACGTTCCCGATGTCCAAGGTTCGCTTCGCAACGATGCGGAAAACAAGGTGCTTTATCACGTGACACGAGGTATCTTCGGCGTCGACGCTTCGGAAAAACCGGCCGTTTACTGGGCCGGATCGGCAAACGGAGCACACTATTTCTTCGAACGTCCGCTTCCCTCCGTCAAAGGTGAAGCGAAGTACAGCGTAGTCTCTTCCGTCAATCCGACGGTTCATTCGGTATGGAATCCCCGTTATGCTATCGGTGCAGGTCCCATCCTGCTGAAAAACGGCAAGTGTCCGTTCGATTTCACGGAAACGGGAAAAGGAACTGAGTATTATCTCAACAATTATGAGATCATACCGTACGACATATTCGGTCCTGCAGTTACTCCTGACAGAACGGCCGTAGGCCGGACAGCTGACGGCAGGGTGATCCTTTTCATTTGTGACGGAAGGATTCCGGCCAGTGGCGGTGCAACCCTGACCGAATTGGCCATGATCCTGAAAGGTCTTGGATGCGTCGATGCGCTGAACCTCGACGGCGGCGGTTCGACCGGCATGATGGTCGGTTCGAAACACGTGAACGACCAGACGGGCGGCAACCGGAAAGTCAAATCCACAATCGGCTTTTTCAAAAAATAAACGAATGCGCAATGAAACGATTCGGACATATATGCACCATAATATTTGCCGCTCTGCTATTCGCACAGTCGCTCTCGGCAAAGTCCCGAAAAGAGACCGGCAAGGTCGCATTCACGGCAACTGACATGGTATTGCTCTATTCCGGAACCACCCAGAGTTCTTACTGGGATACAGAATACGTCAGGGACTATGTGAGCTATACGGACCGCTCCGGAAATTCGCATTGGCTTTTCGACGGATTTTTGCTTCTCGAAATTCGGGATTTCGGAACGGGCAGCGCTGAAGTGGCGTTCGATCCGGGGCATAAGGATACGGACGGTTCCTACCTGCAGGCTGCCGCACAAGCGGACTGGCTCAAACTTATTAACTACTATTTTTCCGAGGGGCATGCGATTGATGCTATCGAGCAATCCGTGGAAGAGGTCGCACGAACACTCGGGGCCCCGGCGACTAAACGCCAAGTTATTATCTCGATTCCTAATCCGATCGTCTATAAAAATCCGATCGCCGAAACGGGTGGAACAACCTACTGGGGAGTAGTCAACGGTCGGGTGATGGACTTTTCCGACGAAGAGGATCAGTTTCTCGCGTGCAAATGGTATATAGACCGGGTTTTGGAACGATATGCGGGAAAGCGGTACAAATATGTGGAATTGGCAGGATTCTATTGGGTAACGGAGGAGAGCAAAACCAGCAGTCGGCTTTTGAATCGGGTTTCATCCTATTTGGCAGAAAAGAGGTACAGCCTCTGCTGGATACCTTATTTTCATGCTCCCGGCTACACATCATGGAAAGAGAAAGGGTTCAGCTACGCTTATTACCAGCCGAACTACTTCTTCTCGATCAAGATTCCGTATGAACGACTCCGTACCGCCTGTGCCGAAGCTGCGGCCGCCGGAATGGATATGGAGGTAGAGTTCGACGAAGCCGCTTTGGAGAACTTCGGCCGAGGGTCCCGGCTCCGTGATTATATGACGGTTTTCCGGGAATCCGGACATTGGGCCGAATCAAGGTTGGCATATTATCAAGGGCAAAAAGCTCTTAGGGCGCTGAAATATTCCGATAATGAGAAAGATCAAGCGCTCTACCATGATTTCTGCAATTTCGTGGTAACCCGTCCATGCCGTTTGCCGGATCAAAAACCTGAATAACCAATAATCATGATCGAAAAAATAAATACCATGGGAAAAACAATACTTACCGCCATACTGACCGTTTTGGCAACGACATTTTGCGCGGCCCAACCCAGAGGCACGGCAATAGTTGCACACCGGGGCTACTGGAACTGCAAAAAAGCAGGCTACACTCCGAATTCTGTTGCAGCATTGAAGTGCGCCCAAAAAGCAGGATTCTGGGGCAGCGAATTCGACATCAACATGACCTCCGACGGTGAGATTCTCGTATTCCACGATGGGGAAATCAATGGAAAGAAGATCGATCAGCATCCTTACTCGGAATTCAAGGATGTCCGATTAAAAAACGGCGAACCTATCCCGACACTTGACCAATACCTTGAGCAAGCTGAAAAATATCCTAAGACCGTGCTGGTTCTCGAAATCAAATGGCATTCTTCATGGGAATTGGAAACCAGAGCGGTTCATGGCTGTATCGAACGGCTGAAAGCCCATGAATTGTTTTCTCCAGAACGTGTGATCTTCATCTCGTTCAGCCTTGGAGCATGCAAGACCATAACTGCCGCAGCCCCCGGATTCATTGTTCAGTATTTGGGTGACGACCGCGATCCCGACCAGATCGCAGAACATGGCATCAAAGGTATCGATACATGGTTCAGGACTATGCTTGAAAATCCCGAATGGTATACCAAAGCCCGCAACAACGCGATGAGCGTAAATGTCTGGACCGTAGATGGAGCCGAAGATATGGAGCATCTTTTCAGAATGGGAGTAGACCAGTTGACGACGGATAAACCCATGCTGGCACGAGATGTTCTCAGGCGTATTGGCATCGACGAAATAAAAATAAAATAACACTCCGAGATCTTCATGAACATGACATGCACATATATTCTGACCGTTTGTATCGGGAGCATCGCGCTTCTGCATTCGCTGCAAGTATCGGCGGCAGGCAAAGCTTCCGGACGAATCGAGGATTGGCAGAATCCTGCCATATTCGAGCGAAACCGGCTTCAAATGCGCTCCTCCTTCAAAACCGACAGCCCGACGCTATCGCTCAATGGACTATGGAAATTCAAATGGTACGCAACACCGGAGGAACGTTCCCGCGATTTCTTTTCTGTTAGGACAGATGTTTCCGGATGGGACGAGATGCCTGTACCGGGGATGTGGGAACTGAACGGATACGGCGATCCTGTATATCTAAATATCGGTTATGCGTGGAGGGGACATTACGACAACAATCCCCCTTTCGTCCCTACCGATCGGAACCATGTCGGTCAGTACAAGCGTACATTTTCTGTCGATCGATCTTGGAATGGCAAAGATATTTTCCTGCATATCGGTTCGGCAACTTCCAACGTCCGCGTATGGATCAATGGTCATGAAGTCGGATACAGCGAGGACAGTAAACTCGAAGCCGAATTCGACATTACGAAATTCGTCCGAACCGGAACCGGAAATGAGGTCGCGTTCGAAATCTTCCGCTGGTGCGACGGCACATATCTGGAGGATCAGGATTTCTGGCGAATGACAGGAATTGCCCGTGATACGTATATTTATGCCCGCCCCACAGATCGCGTGGAGGATATTCAGGTAGAGGCCTCTGCATCCGGCGAGTTATCGTGGAAAATCCTTACAACCTGTGGTGTAAAATACGTTCGGGTGAGCATTCCCGCATTGGACTATACGACTGAAGCCGCCGTTTATACCTCATCAGAGGGACTAAGACTGTTCAGCAAAACTGCTTCGCTGCCTGCGGTCAAACCGTGGACTGCGGAAACTCCGGAGCTGTATCTTATGACAGTAAATCCTTTCAACGGAAAATCCTTTACTGAAATCGATTCGCTGTACATCGGCTTTCGGGATGTGAACATCACATCGGGACAGCTTCTCGTGAATGGTCATCCTATTCTGGTCAAGGGCGTAAACCGCCATGAAATGAATCCACACCGTGGCTATGTCGTTTCAGAAGAGGAGATGATTCGCGATATAGAGATCATGAAGCAGCTGAACATTAACACTGTACGAACCAGTCACTATCCGAACGATTCGCGCTGGTATGAACTCTGCGACCGATATGGTCTGTACGTCATCGACGAGGCGAATATCGAATCTCACGGTATGGGTTACGAAGAGACAACGCTTGCCAAAGACCCTGCATACGAAGCAGCCCATCTCGACCGGGTATCCCGAATGGTCCTCAGAGACCGTAATCATCCGAGTATCATCGTTTGGAGTCTCGGTAACGAAGCAGGCAACGGAATCAATTTTGAAAAGGCCTACGACTGGGTCAAGTCCAATGACCCGACCCGGCCGGTGCAATACGAGCGTGCGGTTCTGGACCGGAATACGGATATTTTCTGTCCGATGTACAGCAGTTACGAAATGTGCGAGCAGTACGCCGCCGCCAATCCGGTGCGACCACTGATTTTGTGCGAGTACGCCCATGCCATGGGCAACTCCATGGGCGGATTTCGGGAGTACTGGGATCTCATACGCAAATACCCCTCTTTTCAGGGCGGCTGCATTTGGGATTTTGCGGATCAGGCTCTCTACCGGTCCGTCGATCCAAAAACTCGAGGGACGGATCATCTGTTCACCTTCGGAGGCGATTACAACGACTATGACCCTTCAGACGGATCATTCAACTGTAACGGACTCGTGGCTGCAGACCGGACACTGCATCCGCACGCCCACGAAGTCGCCTATCAGCTTCGTTCGATTCACACATTCGCCACTCCCGAAGAGGCGCTGAACGGCAAAATCCACATTTACAACGAATATTCCTTTATCGATCTATCCCGCTATGCAATGGAATGGGAAATCACATGCAACGGTAAACCTATTCTGTCTGGAAGTATCGGGGAACTCGACGTGCAGCCACAGTCAAAGAAAACACTGACACTAGGCTATACCGAGAAAGATATATTCGAAGCATCCGGCTTCGAAAATCTGAACGCGACCGACATCTATCTCAATGTCCGCTATACGCTCAAACGCAGAGACGGAATCCTTCCGGCCGGAACAGAACTGGCACATGAACAGATATTGATTTCCGACGGACTGCAATCCGCGCCGGAGATTATCCACGGCATACCAGCAATTGCAGAAAACGGATCCTCCGTAGTATTCTCAGGCAAAATGACGACAGGCGCACCATGGTCGGCTACCTTCAACCGTACGACGGGGGCCTTGTCTGGCTATGAGGTTGCGGGAACAGCAATGGTTTCCACCCCGCTGATGCCTTGTTTTGGGCGCGCCGTGACCGACAACGATGTCGGCGTGCAAATTTTCGAAGCCGGAGGCAAGGTATTCCGTCAGCGCGTGGATCTCTGGGCATGGCCCGATTGGCAGGTTGCCGATTTCTCTGTAGAGACAACTGAGGATTGCGCCGTTGTTACAGTCGCCTACAAGCCCATTGGAGAGTTCCTGAAAGTGATCATGACGTATCGTATTTACAGCGACGGGAAGTTGGCCGGAAGATTGGAGACGCGCAATGCCGGAAAACTGATCGAAGCGCCTGAGTTTTTTCGTGTAGGTATGGAAATGACCATGCCGGGACAGTTTTCAAAACTTGATTTTTACGGTAAAGGCCCTTATGAAACCTATATCGACCGGCAAAGTTCCGCCCGTGTGGGACACTATTTGCAATCTGTTGCCGACCAGTACCATTACGGTTATGTACATCCGCAGGAATCCGGAACACATATCGGTTTGAAATGGTTCAGGATATGCGACGACAGCGGCCGCGGGCTGGAAATAACATCCCCGGAGAATTTCTCGGCGTCAGCACTTCCTTTCTCGCGCCGGGAACTTAATGCCTACGCAACGCCTTATAACCCAGTCGAATGGCAAACACATCAGTCTCCGTACAATCACTCGCTGGAACTGAAACCGCTGGCACATCCATTCGATCGGACGAATGGCCACACTTGTGTCAATTTCGATCTGATGCAGATGGGACTCGGATGCGTCAATTCGTTCGGAGCACTGCCTCGGCCTGAATACCGGATTCCGGCAAACGAATATCGATTCGATTTCATAATTTCACCTGTCCTCTGATGCCATGTTAAGATTTGCAATATACTTGTACGCAGCCGCGCTGCCCGTATTAGCGGTCGGTTCTCAGTCTCGGATTCTTGAATCTCCTGACAAAAACCTCCGGATGGAGTTCTACCTCTCCGATACAGGAACTCCCCGCTATTCACTCAACTTCAAACAGCGTCCTGTCATCCTCGACAGCGATCTCGGATTCGAGCTTCGCGGCGATCTACACGTTTCAAAAATCGAGATCGCCGACGGTGCTATCCGCAAAAAGGACATTCATCCGTGCGTATCGTTCCACGACGGCTTCGAATTGCAGAATACCGAACGTAACTGCTGCGATGAAACATGGGAACCGATCTGGGGCGAGGAGTCCCGTATTCGCAATCATTACAACGAACTGAAAGTCGATCTTCGACAGGTTTCTTCCGGACGGAAAATGAACCTCCGCTTCAGACTTTATAATGATGGCCTCGGATTTCGTTATGAATTTCCTGCCCAGCCCGAATTGGATTATTTCATAATCAAGGATGAATTGACGCAGTTCGCTATGGCCGGAGATTATACGGCATTCTGGATACCGGGCGACTACGATACTCAGGAGTATGAATATACGCAATCGCGTCTTTCCGAAATACCGGCACTGTTGCCTGCGGCACTTACATCGAATCCGCACCACACCCCTTATTCGATCAACGCGGTCCAAACATCCCTGCAAATGCGTTCCGACGAGGGCGTTTATGTAAACATCCACGAAGCAGCATTGGTAAACTACCCCTGCATGCACCTCGAAATAAATCCACGCAACCTGACATTCACTGCGTCACTGACTCCTGATGCGCAAGGATGGAAAGGAACAATGCAGACACCGTGTCAAACGCCGTGGCGAACCATTCAAGTCGCGGACAATGCATGCGGAATTCTGGCATCCAGACTGGTGCTCAACCTGAACGAGCCTTGTGCATACGACGATGTTTCATGGATTCGGCCGATAAAATACGTCGGTGTATGGTGGGAGATGATCAGCGGTATTGGCAGTTGGGCCTACACCGATAAATGCTCATCCGTGAAAATCGCGACGGCGGATTACACTTCATGCAAACCTTCCCTCCGACATTCGGCCCACAATGCCAATATTCGCAAATACATCGATTTCGCAGCTGAAAACGGATTCGACGAAGTGCTGGTAGAAGGATGGAATATCGGTTGGGAAGATTGGGAGAAATTCTCGAAAGAGGATGTTTTCGATTTCGTCACTCCCTATCCCGATTTCGACATCGCGACATTGAACGATTATGCCCGCTCCAAGGGAGTTAAACTGATGATGCACCATGAAACCTCGTCGGCCGTCCGCAGTTACGAAAGACAAATGGCTGCGGCCTATGAACTTATGGAAAAATACGGATACGATGCTGTTAAGAGCGGATATGTTGGAAGTATTTATCCACGGGGAGAACATCACTACGGGCAATGGATGAACAACCATTATCTCCACGCTGTCAAACAAGCGGCCCGACATCATATCATGGTCAATGCACATGAGGCCGTCAGACCCACGGGACTTTGCCGCACCTATCCGAATATGATCGGAAACGAGTCTGCCAAAGGCACCGAATATCAGGCTTTCGGTGGTATTCATCCCCAGCATGTCACTATTCTGCCGTTTACCCGCCTGAATGGAGGCCCTATGGATTATACGCCGGGGATTTTCGTTATGAATCTCAGTGAGTTCTGCCCATCCAACCCTTCCCGTGTCAATGCCACGATTGCTAATCAGCTTGCGTTGTATCTCACGATGTACTCTCCGCTGCAAATGGCCGCAGACTTTCCGGAACATTATATGCGGTTCTGCGATGCGTTCCAGTTCATCAAAGATGTTGCGGTGGATTGGCAGCAGAGTCGGTATCTGATGGCTGAACCCGGCGATTACATCGTCGTGGCACGGCAGGCCAAGAAAACCGGACAGTGGTTTGCCGGAGGCGTAACGGACGAAAACCGAAGAACACTCTCCGTACCGCTCGCGTTCCTCGACAGGGGTAAAAAATACGAAGCTACGATTTATGCCGATGCAGCGGATGCCGACTACCGGACGAATCCTCAGGCTTATACGGTCGTGCGGAAAAAGGTAGACTGCAGTTCGGAGCTCGCTTTGACACTTGCTCCGGGCGGGGGATTTGCAATCTCGTTTCAGGAAATAAAATAATGGTATCTATTCTATGAATTACAAATTTATCGTAACAGCGGTTCTCGTACTGAACCTGTTCACTCAGATACATGCCATTGCGCGAGCCGATATTGTTCCGTATCCTATAAGCAACCGGGAAACCGGTTGCACGTTCACGTTGCCGGAGAAACAAACCGTTTACGGAACCAGTACTGAGCTACGGCAACTTGCCGAGATTTTCATCGACCGCATAATTCAAGACGGATTTACCGGCTTCAGTACGACATCGTCGGAACAAAATGCTCTCGTAAAGTTGCAGATTGATTCGTCGCTGGCAGAAGAGGCTTACCTGCTCGATAGTTCAACCAACGATAAAATCCTCATCAAAGGAGGTTCTGTAAAGGGCGTATGGTGGGGATTGCAGACCCTTGAACAGCTTTTATTCCAAGCACGCACATCTCCGAAAAAAATATCATTCCCTGCCCTTCGCATAGAAGATTGGCCCCGTTTCGCTTATCGAGGTGCACATTTGGATTGTTGCCGTCACTTTTTCACCGTTGAAGAGATAAAATCGTTTATCGATCTTATCTGCATGCATAAAATTAATAATTTCCACTGGCATTTGACCGACGATCAAGGCTGGAGAATCGAAATTCGCCGTTATCCCGAACTCACCCGCATCGGCTCGCAGCGACAGGAAAGCGTCGTCGGACATCACTATCATAGTCAAGAGTATGACGGTATTCCCCATGGGGGATTTTATACACAAGAGCAAGTTCGTGACGTTGTTGCTTATGCCGCAGCACGCCAAGTAACAATCATTCCGGAAATCGAAATGCCCGGACATGCCCAAGCCGCTTTGGCCAGCTATCCCCAACTCGGATGTAAGGGTGAGAATTATAAGGTTTGGACTCGCTGGGGGATAAGTGAAGAGATATTTTGCGTCGGCAAGGAATCTACATTCGAGTTTCTCGAAAACGTACTCGCAGAAGTGTGCGACCTGTTTCCGGGAGAATACATCCATATCGGTGGCGATGAAGCCCCGCGCAACAGGTGGAAAGAATGCCCATATTGCCAACAGAGAATTCAGGAACTGAGCCTCGGCGGTGAAGCCCAGCTGCAAAGCTATTTGGTAAGCCGGATCGAAGCATATCTCAATTCGAAAAACAAGAAGATTATCGGATGGGATGAAATTCTTGAAGGAGGGGTTTCCCAAACCGCGACAATCATGTCGTGGCGAGGTGTGCAGGGAGGTATAGCAGCGGCGAGACAGGGCAATGATGTCATCATGACACCGTGCGAATATTTTTATCTTGATTATTACCAGACGGATAATCCCGAATTGACCGGCGAACCCCTTGCGATCGGTGGTAGTATTACGTTGGAGAAATGCTATTCATTCGATCCCGCAACGGATATCGAAGATATCCAACTGACACACCTCAAAGGGTTGCAGGCTAATACATGGACAGAATACATTGCCGATTTTGCCCGCGTACAACATATGCTGTTGCCGCGTTTGGCTGCCACCGCCGAGATTGCATGGAGTCAGCATAAAACCGATTTTTTTGCTTTCCGGGCTCGGTTACGTAACAGTCTGCTGCCAATTTACGAAGCACGTGGATATAATTACGCGGATTACGAATTCAGATGATTTCATTCGCTGAACCCAATAACAGAATATATCATGATTACACGTAGAAATTTTATTAAGAAAATTGCCGCAGCGGGAACCGCAGCCGTCCTGTCCCCGCACATTCTACGGGCATCCGAACCGTTGCTGAACGAATCCTCGGACATCATAGGCGACAAGTTCATTACGCACAACAACGGCTTGCATATAACAGGCACTTTCCTCGACGAAATATCACACGACATCCCTCATCAGAACTGGGGTGAAAAGGAGTGGGACCGGGATTTTCGCTATATGAAGGCCATCGGTATTGACACGGTCATCCTGATCCGTTCGGGTTATCGCAAATTCATCACTTATCCGTCTCCTTATCTGCTTAAGCAGGGATGCTATATGCCATCCGTCGATTTGGTCGATCTCTTCCTGCGTCTGGCGGCAAAATACGGCATGACATTCTATTTCGGCCTTTATGATTCGGGGCGCTATTGGGATACGGGCGACATGTCGCACGAGGTTGAACACAACAAGTTTGTGATCGAAGAGATTTGGAATATGTATGGCCGCAAGTATAGAAATTTCGGAGGGTGGTATATCAGCGGTGAAATAAGCCGGGCTACCAAAGGAGCTATCGGCGCTTTCCACACGCTGGGCAAACAGTGCAAGGATGTTTCCAATGGTCTTCCTACTTTCATTTCACCATGGATAGACGGGAAAAAAGCGATCATGGGCGGCGGGAAATTGACAAAGGAAGAAGCAGTATCGGTCGAACAGCACGAGAAAGAGTGGGACGAGATATTCGCAGGCATACACGATGTGGTGGATGCTTGTGCGTTTCAGGACGGACACGTCGACTACGATGAACTGGACGCATTCTTCGCCGTCAATAAGCGGCTCGCCGATAAATACGGCATGCAGTGCTGGACAAACGCTGAATCGTTTGACCGTGACATGCCGATCCGATTCCTGCCTATCAAATTCGATAAATTGCGGATGAAGCTCGAAGCTGCGCAGCGTGCCGGCTATGACAAGGCGATCACCTTTGAATTCTCACACTTCATGTCGCCACAGTCGGCCTATTTGCAAGCCGGGCACCTCTACGAGCGCTACAAAGAGTATTTTAATATCGGATAACTCATGGAATCACAGACAAACACGAAGTATGTGGTTTTCTTGTCGCTGATCGCAGCCATTGGCGGAATTTTGTTCGGCTACGATACGGCGGTCATCTCGGGCACCATCTCCAGCGTTGCCGCCCAATTCACGCTCAACGCGATACAGCAGGGATGGTTTGTTGGCTGTGCGCTCATTGGTTCAATCTGCGGAGTAGCTGTCGCAGGAATCCTGAGCGACCGCTTTGGACGTAAACCAACAATGATACTGTCAGCCATATTCTTTATCGTATCGGCTGTCGGCTGTGCGATATGCTCCGATTTCACACAACTGGTCGCTTACCGTATTGTCGGAGGTATCGGCATCGGCATCGTGTCGGTCGTTTCTCCGATATACATTTCGGAGGTCGCCATCTCCCGATGGCGCGGAACGCTCGTTTCTCTCTACCAATTAGCCATCACCATTGGATTTTTGAGTGCCTACCTTGTGAATTTTCAAATTATGAAGGCTGCCGAAACCGTAAATTACAGTTCGCCGTGGATACAGCAGATCATGGCTACGGAAATGTGGCGCGGTATGCTCGGTAGCAATATGATTCCGGCATTGCTATTCTTTGCTGTGCTCTTCTTTATTCCCGAAAGTCCCCGCTGGCTCTTGTTGCGCGGTTGTGAAGTTCATGCGCACATAGTATTGCAGCGCATTTACGGCTCATCAGAAGCCGCCTCGGAGCAAACTACCGTCATCCGGGAAACAGCACCGTCAAACCCACAGTCGGAATGGCGTCTGCTGCTCAAGCCGGGTATCCGAAAGGCTGTTTTTATAGGAGTCTCTATCGCTATGCTGGGACAGTTCATGGGCGTAAATGCAGTATTGTACTACGGTCCTGCAATATTCGAAAGCGCCGGCTTGTCTGGCAGCGATTCACTCCTTTCACAGGTATTAGTGGGGCTGGTCAATATGCTGACTACGGTGTTGGCACTGGTAATTATCGATCGCGTAGGCCGCAAGAAATTAGTATATTGGGGCGTTTCGGGCATGATCCTTTCTCTGCTATGCATCGGAACATATTTTTTGTACGGTGCAAGCAGGGAACTCGCATCTGAATTCCTGCTCATCTTCTTTCTGGCTTATGTCTTCTGTTGCGCCGTGTCGATCAGCGCTGTGATATTCGTACTGCTGTCGGAGATGTATCCCACGCGTATTCGCGGACTGGCTATGTCCATCGCCGGTTTCTCGTTATGGATAGGCACTTATCTGATCGGGCAACTTACACCGTGGATGCTCGAAAACCTGACCCCGGCCGGTACGTTCTTCTTATTCGCAGGAATGTGCGTGCCTTATATCCTGATCATGTGGCGAGCGGTACCCGAAACGACGGGACGTTCGCTCGAAGACATTGAGAAGTACTGGCTGGAATCCAAATAACAATGAAAAGACATAAATAATCATGCAAAAATCAAAATCCCAAATAATTATGAATCCTCAGGAGTTAGCAGGCAAGTACAGATCGGAACTCTTGGACAGCGTATTGCCCTTTTGGTTGAATCATTCACAGGACAAGGAATATGGTGGATATTTCAGTTGTCTGAACCGTGACGGAAGCATATACGATACGGACAAATTCATTTGGCTTCAAGGACGCGAGGTGTGGCTTTTCTCAATGCTTTACAATAAGGTCGAGAAACGCAGTGAATGGCTCGACTGCGCAGTTCAGGGCGGTGAATTTCTCAAAAAATACGGACATGACGGTAATTACAACTGGTATTTCTCGCTGACTCGTGACGGACGGCCCCTTGTTGAACCCTATAATATTTTTTCATATACATTTGCAACAATGGCTTTCGCCCAGTTAGCGAAAGCCTCCGGCAACGAAGAATATGCCTACATCGCTAAGAAAACATTCGACCGCATACTGGAAAAGCGCCAGAATCCGAAAGGTAGATGGTGCAAGGCACATGCCGGAACACGTCCAATCAAGGATTTTGCATTACCGATGATCTTATGCAACCTGATGCTCGAAATCGAGCATCTGATTGCCCCCGGACTTATCGACGAAACGATCGACAACTGTCTGCACGAAATTATGGATGTGTTCTACCAAAAAGACCTTGGACTGATTGTGGAGAACGTTTCTGCGAAGGATAATTCGCTCGTCGATTCATTCGAGGGCCGCACGATCAATCCGGGGCATTCGCTGGAGGCAATGTGGTTTGTCATGGATATGGGAATAAGACAGAATCGCCGCGACTTGATTGACCGAGCGCTTGAAATAGCATTGCATACCATAGAATACGGCTGGGACCGGGAGTTCGGTGGCATTTTCTATTTCATGGATCGGCTGGGGCATCCCCAACAGCAATTGGAATGGGACCAAAAATTATGGTGGGTACATCTCGAATCGGCAATAGCCATGTTGAAAGGCTATTGGCTGACAGGTAATAAAAAGGCTTTGAACTGGTTCGAGAAACTCGATGCCTATATGTGGGAGCATTTCAAGGACCCGAAATATCCGGAATGGTTCGGCTATCTGAATCGCCGCGGAGAAATTCTGTTGCCGTTGAAAGGCGGCAAATGGAAGGGCTGTTTCCACGTTCCGCGCGGATTGTACCAGATTTGGCAGATTCTTGAAAAGTGCTAATAATATCGATCGGACGAGGAAATGAATAACATACGATTCGGATTCATCACGGCAGTTGCGGCGGCATTCTTCCTGCTACAAGTACAGCCGATATGCGGCAAAACCATACGCCGGACGGTTGATGTGCTGGTTATCGGCGGTACGACATCGGGTACGACTGCGGCCCTCTCTGCTGCCCGGCAGGGTGTTTCAACACTTGTAGCGGAGCCGACTCCGATGCTGGGAGGAATGCTCACGGCACAAGGCGTATCAGCCATTGACGGCAATCATCACTTACCATCCGGACTATGGTATGAATTCCGTGAAAAACTCCGCAGCCATTACGGAGGTACAAAGGCCCTGGCGACAGGCTGGGTAAGCAATACGCTTTTCGAACCGCATGTTGCCGACAGTATTTTCAAATCCATGGCCGGTGCGGAACCATTGCTCGAAGTGTTTCACGGCTACCATCTTGTGGAAATTTTCAAATCCGGCGACACGGTAACGGGTGCTTTGTTCATCGACGGACAGGGTAAACAGCTCTCCGTTTCTGCACGTGTTGCAATCGATGCGACTGATCTGGGCGATGCGCTTCCCATGAGCGGTACTCCTTATCGGCTGGGAATGGACGCATGTGACCTGACAGGCGAGGAATTGGCACCGGAGCGGGCGAATGATATCGTTCAGGATCTGACCTTCGTAGCGATTCTCAAAGATTACGGCAAAGGAATGGATAGAACCATTATGCAGCCCGAAGGTTATGACCCTGCCGAATTTGCTTATGCCTGCCGCACTGCGGCAGGTCAGGAGATCTCTGCGGGAACCATGCTCGATTACGGCCGTCTGCCCAATGGCAAATTTATGATCAATTGGCCTGTCAATGGTAACGATTACTACATGAATATCGTTGAAATGCCTTACAAGCAACGTTCCGAGGCGTTGCGTCCCGCCCGCGAAAAGACTTTGCGGTTCATTTATTACATTCAGAATGAATTAGGCTTCCGGCATCTGGGCATTGCAGATGACGAATTCGACACTACCGACGGATTAGCATATCTTCCCTATCACCGCGAAGGCCGCCGACTGGAGGGAGTGGTAATGTTGACACTAAATGACGTTACGGATCGCTATGGCAGTTCTCAACTATACCGTACCGGAATTTCCGTAGGTGATTATCCCGTAGATCATCATCACGATTGTCGTCCGGAGATTGGGAAAATCCCTTTCCCTCCGATTCCTTCGTTTGCAGTGCCAATGGGGGCGATGATTCCCTCCGAAACCGAAAATCTGATTGTTGCCGATAAGGCGATTTCTGTCTCGAATCTCATCAACGGTTCGACACGTCTTCAGCCGGTCGTTCTGTTGACAGGACAGGCTGCCGGAATATTGGCGGCTTTAGCCGTAAAGGCGGAGTGCACACCACGCGAGGTCCCTGTACGCAGATTGCAGGAAGCCCTGCTCTCTCAAAAGGTTTATTTGGCGCCGCTTTACGATGTATCACCCAACGATCCCGATTTCGAACTGTTACAACGCATTGCTGTAACGGGTATATTGCGGATGATCGGTGAGCCGTTCGGGTGGGAGAATCGCTCATGGTTCTTTCCGGACCGGACGCTCTCTGTGGGAGAATTCAGCCGCGGGTTACATGAGTATGCACCACAGGTCGAAGTTTCGGATGATCCGGCACCGCTAACTGCGGCTTTGGCGGCAGAATTACTGCGCAATGCCGGCGGCGATATTGCCCCTTGCAAGAGTTCCCAACCGCTTACCCGACGCGAGGCTGCCCGGATGATCGAATCGGCATTGCACCCATTCGAACGTCCGGTCGATTTCAATGGAAAATTTCTAAAATAACGGATCAATGAAAAAAATAATTCTTCTGTGCGCACTGCTTGCAGCAGCGACAACGTCAGTTCAAGCTCAGCGCGACACGCTGACCTTCGACAATGAATACTATCACTCCAGACGTGCATTCTCAGAGATCACTCCCGTGACGAAAAGCGATATAGTCATGCTGGGCAACAGTCTGACCGAGCGTGGTTTGTGGGGCGAATACTTTCGGGGAATACGCGTAATGAACCGCGGTATCGGCGGAGACTGTATATCGGGCATGATTAACCGTTTGCCGTCGATTCTGCAAGGCAAACCGAAAGCCGTTTTCATTATGGGTGGCATCAACGACCTGCTTTTTTCCAAAATATCATATGAGAAACTTCTGAAGCAGTATGAGCGACTTCTGGATATCATTGCAAGTGAAAGTCCGCATACGAAAATCTACATCCAGAGCCTTCTGCCCGTGAATGAGTCCTATAATGAAAAAATGTTTGGGGGACAGAATGAGCGGATCATCAGATATAATGCCTTGTTGCGCGAAATGGCTGGACGCCGCGGATTGACTTTCATCGACATTTGGAGTGATATGCAACAAAACGGAGAACTTCCGGCAGAACGAACTGTTGATGGAATCCACTTGTCCGGTGCTGGATATATCGTCTGGATTAAAGCTATTCGACGGTATATTTATCGTGTATAATTCATTATACTTGGGACTATGGGACTAATTGCATAGACACATAGGATGTCGGTCGCCCGTTTATTTCATTTTATTACTTTAATTCCCCTACTTTGTATTCGTGATGTTGCGAATAATCCGCAACATTCCGATTGCTCAGCACATTCCCGACAAATATCGAGGTATTGGGTTTTCCAGTCGGATATGGATTTGCGGGCAAAGGGCCATAGCGCTCCTGGGAGAATGCACCGCGGCAGGTTGAAGATTGAGACGTCCATACGCCAGTCCCGCAGCTCCAAAACCGCCTGCGTGAGTTCTGCCTGATAATCCATCGGATCAATCCAGACAGCTTCCCGGTTTTTGATCGTATATCCCGTGTATTCCAGTCCCATCAGCGATATGAATTCGACGAACGGCAGATTGCGGTAGATAAAATCCGGCAACTTCGGTAACCGGAGATAGTTCATCTTGGTAATGACTACCCGCAATTCGATTCCGATATCATAGCGTCCAAGGTTATACAAGCCGAGCATTGTCTCCTCGAAAGAGCCTTTCACCTGCGTGATAGCATCGTGGTCGCCCGCATAATCGGCATGGAGCGGAATGCCGAGAAGTATCTTTTCCGTATCGCATTCGGCGAGTTTTCGGGCATACTCCTTGTCGGCGAATGCCCGTCCGTTCGTCAGCAGGTGAATTTCGGTTTCCGGCAGTTTCAAACGAATATGGCGAAGCAGCTCGAACAGCCGGTCCCCGAGCAGGGTCGGTTCGCCTCCCGTAATTCCGAGCGAACGCAGTTCCCGCGGAGCAGAGTCGATCAGAGCCATGTTTTTCTGAAAATAGCCGTCAAGATCGTTTCGCAGCAAAGGCGGCTGGCAGCACATGACGCAGCGGTTGTTGCACTGTGAAGTAATGAACAGCGCGTTGTCGTTGGAATTTATGTCGATCGTATCTCTCATTATCCCCGTGTTCCCGTGATCCAACTTTTGAAAATCGGCAACACCTCTTCCCTACGATCCGCCAGCAGGCCGAAGATGTGTTCGATAATCGCTTTGTGTTTTCGGCAGAAGGTCGAGGTCGGCCGGAATCCGTACATATCGCCCTGCGTGGAGTAGTTCCGCACGGGATCGGCCCCGCAAATCGACTGAAAAGCGCAATCGGCACAACCGGCAATGTACTCTGTCGCCCACAGGCGGGAAATCTCCTGCGCTTTGCGGCCGTAGAACAAATCTTCGTACCGATCCGTTACCGGTTCGGTATTTGTAGGTAAAGAGAAGCGCAGGAAAGAGTAAATATCTTGTTTACAAGTATTTAATTCTCTGTTCTGCATATGCTCCGAGCAATAAAAAAGCAGAATCGGGCAGGTTTAACGGTGAGTTTCGTTACTTATCCGTTACCTGCCCGAAATGCTTTGATTTGCATCAAAACATTCGTTTTCAGTTCGTTGCATCGAATTACCGCATACCAAATAACTTGACTTAACGTTTAACAAAACCACAAAGTTCAGGTTATCATGCAACGCAGTACTTTCAAAGTCCTTTTCTATGTGAAAAGGCAGTCCGAGAAATCGGGTCAGGTTCCCGTCATGGGCCGTATCACCATTAACGGCACGATGTCGCAGTTCAGCTGCAAACTTACCGTTCGTTCTTCACTCTGGGATGCCAAAGCGAACAAGGCTTCCGGTAAGAGCCTCGAATCGCAGCGCATCAATGAAAAGCTGGAAAATATCAAGACCAATATCGGCAAGCAGTACCAACGTCTCTGCGACCGGGATTCGTATGTCACGGCCGAAAAAGTCCGCAACGCCTTCCTCGGTATGGGCGACGACTGCCGCCTGCTGTTGCAGACCTTCGACGAATACCTTGCAGACTTTCTCAAACGTGTGGGCAAAGACCGTACTTATTCGAGCTATAACGACTACCGCAAACGCCGTAACCGGCTTGCCTCTTTCCTCGAATACGAATACCGTGTAAAAGATATTCCTTTCAAAGAGCTGAAGCGGGATTTCATCGAAAAGTTCGTGGTCTACCTCTCCTCGGTACAAGGAATGCGTTCCGGTACGATCCATTCTACGCTCAAGAAACTGAAGCTGATGACCTATACGGCGTATAAGAACGGGTGGATTCCTGCCGACCCTTTCACAGGATTCTACGTGAGGCCGGAGTACTCGGAACGTCGCTACCTCTCGGCTTCGGAATTACAGGCCGTCATGGACGCAGAACTTCCCAATTACCGGACGGGCATCAACCGTGACGCCTTCGTCTTTTGTGCCTTTACGGGCCTGAGCCATGCCGACGTGGTGAAACTCACCCATGCGGACATCCATACAGACGACAGCGGAGAGCGGTGGATTATCGACAGACGCCAGAAGACGGGTACGCAGTTCCGGGTCAAACTCCTTCCTATAGCCGAAATGCTCTACGAGCGTTATAAGGAGATGCACCTCTCGGGCGACCGGGTTTTTCCGCTTAAAGGCACTTATAAAACACTGAACATGTCCTTGCGGCATGTTGCCAGACATGCCGGACTGTCGTTCAACCCGACGATCCACATGGCGCGGCATACCTTCGCCACGACGGTCACGCTCTCGCAGGGCGTACCTCTGGAAACCGTCAGCAAGATGCTGGGACATAAACGGATCACTACGACTCAAATCTATGCCAAAATCACCAACGACAAGATCGGACAGGATATGGCGGCATTGAGCGAGAAACTGAACGGTATCTTCAAGGTCGCACAGTAATAGCCTACGATCTTACAGCTAATTCGGTTTCCGATCTTGCTTCGTCAATGGCAGGGTAATTTTCGATGTAAGTTTTTCCGCCGGCAGGGAATTTATCGCCGGAGATGAAAATCCGCAAGGCCATGCAAATCGCCCGAGGGGCGAGCCTTGCGTATTTCCATCCCCGGCGTTGTGCTGGTCGCTACCGTCGGAATAGGCGGCTTTCTGCGCCCCGGACGCGACTGCTTTACAAATGTCCCTCCCGATAGCCATAATTCACAACAAGAACGTCTTGCCCCAAAGTGTGATGCAGGTAACTGGCGAGCAGTACTGTGAAAGTTGATTTTCCCACGCCGCCTTTCTAATTGCAGATTGAAATACTTGCCGATTCCATCATTTTTTGATATTTAGAGATTTTTATTGTTTTGCAGAAAGGAGAATTTCCATATTTATAGCCATTTATATTTTAATTCAGATTTCTGGAAATCTATATTTTTCTATTTCTGTACATTCCCGGATTTATCGCTGAGGATAAAGTCGGAGAAGTTGTCAGAGAGCTATAAATTCAAGTATCCGAATAATGAAAAATTCCTTTCTGCCGCAATATGCAACAGGGTAAAACGCTTCGGTTTCGATGTCCGCTCCAGTCCGCACCGAGGGTTTGTTTTGGCGCCCGCACGGTTGTAATATTGCAACGGGGAAAGACCCGCTCTCGGAAGCCGTAGCGGAGGTTTTGCAAAGATTTTTCGAAAATTTTTCCGCCACGGATTTTTCGCCTCACTTGAGGCGAGCGAGCTGTACCTTTGTCCGACAAATTGCCATTTGTCCGACAAAGGTGCTCGCTCTGCGAGGCCGGGGCCGCTCCCTAGTCGCGACTCTTTTTTAAGCCATATATGGATACCGACCGAAAACTGACAGACATGACCGACAGGAACCCCCGAACGCCGAGTTATAAATACTCGTTTCGGCTTAATGAAGAGCAGAATATCCGCTTCAACGAACTGCTTTGTAAAGCCGGATCGGAGCATAACCGCAGCCGGTTTATCGTCAAAAGAATCTTCGGCGAAGAGTTCGTCGTCGTCAGACGCGACCCTTCGAAAGTGCAGTTTATTGCCCGGCTGAATGACTTTTATTTCCAATTTCAAAAGCTGGGGAATAACTGTGTGCCCGTCAAGGCGATATAATAAATATAGCGATGGCAAGCTATTAGGTAAGTGTTCTTTGCAAATAACCTATCATCAACCGACTTATCTGAAAGGGAAACCGGACAGGGAGTGTAGCATGTCGGGGTAAACCATAAGTCAGTCAGTTACCGGACTGCGACTGAATGGGGTGATGAAAGACAGATATGAGGATAAAATCCGGATTGATTGAATGACAGCCTGAGCGGTACCTAGCGAAACTGTGACGTTAAGGTAACTATACTCGTCATATCGTGATACTCTCATTGTAGTAGTTGGACAGAGAGAGCAAGAACTTATCACGACGCAACTGTAATAAACAGTAAAAGGCGGACGTCATATCCGACAATCTGTCGTGCCATAGTTATTATATCGTAAACGGGGATTACCTAAACCGGAATGCCGTAAGGCTATTGGACGAAGGTCTATGAATATCCGGCATGGTAACGGAGCCTCCGTAGTAGTCTGCGCGAGGGAAAACCTCGCACATGACGAAGGGCGGCAGCTAATATTCATTAATACGATTAACGGAAAATGCGAGAGGCATTATGAGAAGTCCCGCAAGAGTATTAAACAGTCTGACAAAGCATAGTCAAACCACGGAATACAGGTTTGAGAGGCTTTATCGTATTCTTTTCAATGAGGAAATGTATTATCTGGCTTATCAACGAATATATGCCAAGCCGGGTAATATGACACAAGGTGCAGACGGAGAAACCATCGACCGTATGAGCCTTCCCCGCATTGAGAAACTGATCCTTTCGTTGAAAGACGAAAGCTACTCTCCCCAGCCATCGAGAAGAGTGCACATCCCGAAGAAAAACGGAAAGACACGACCTCTCGGCGTACCCTCTTTCGACGACAAACTGGTGCAGGAGGTAGTACGAATGGTACTGGAAGCTATTTACGAAGGTCACTTTGAAGATACTTCGCACGGCTTCCGTCCGCATCGCAGCTGCCACACCGCATTGAATGCCGTACAGAAGACTTTTACGGGTAAGAAGTGGTTCATCGAAGGAGATATAAAAGGTTTCTTCGACAATGTCAATCATGATATTCTGATCGACATCTTGAAGGAACGTATCTCCGACGAACGATTCATACGGCTTATCCGGAAGTTCCTCAGGGCGGGTTATCTGGAACAATGGCGATTTCATGGAACGTACAGCGACATGCCGCAAGGCGGAATTATCAGTCCGGTACTGGCGAACATTTACTTGGACAAGCTGGATAAGTACATGAAAGAATATGCCGCCGGATTCGGCAGGGGTAACAGGGTAAGAGCGTACCGTGAATACGAAGTTCTCACTTACCAAAAGAGGCTGGTTATGCGTGAACTCAAAACAGCGACAAATAATGTAGAAAGAAAAGTGCTCGTCAAACGGCTCAAAGAGATAGACAAAACCCGATCCGCGATGCCGTGCTTCGACCCTATGGACGGAAACTTCAAGAGGCTTAAATATGTGAGGTATGCCGACGACTTCCTCATTGGAATTATCGTAAGTAAAGAAGATGCCGTAAAGATCAAGGACGATATAAAGCGTTTCCTTGCAGACAGACTGGCATTGGAACTATCGGATGAGAAAACGCTCGTCACTCATACTGAAAAGCCTGCAAAATTCCTCGGATACGAGGTGACTGTCCGCAAGTCGAACCTGCAAAAACGGAACAAACGGGGAAGCCTGTCCCGTGTGTATGGAAACAAGGTCAGATTAAAGGTAACGACCGAAGTGATAAAGAAAAAATTGCTGGAACTCGGGGTGCTGAAATTCAGCTATCATAACGGGCACGAGCAATGGATTCCCAAGCACCGGTCGGAACTTATCAATAATGACGACCTTGAAATCCTTGACAGTTACAATGCCGAGATCAGAGGGTTTTACAACTATTACTCGATAGCTAACAACGCTTCCGAACTGAACACTTTTCACTACATCATGCAGTACAGTATGTACAAAACCTTTGCCGGGAAATACCGAACCACAGTAAGACAAATTTGCCGGAAATACAAACGCAACGGAGTCTTTACAGTCGGGTATACGGTAAAAAACGGCAAAGCAAAAGAACGTCGCCTATACAATGAAGGGTTCAAAAGAAAAAGACCTTCCTATGATCGGTCGGTTGACAGATGCCCGAATCCAATGCCCGGCGTCAGCACCACAAGCCTTATAGACAGGCTGAAAGCTCAGAAATGTGAGTTGTGCGGTGCTACGGATAATCTGGTTATGCACCATGTGCGTAAACTTGGAGAACTGAAAGGCAAGGAGAATTGGGAAAAACTGATGATTGCCAGACGGCGTAAGACTATGGCCGTTTGTGGAAGCTGTCATCAAAAGATACATCATGGAACGTTTTAGACTGACAATATTAGCGGAGAGCCGGATACGCTGGAAGATGTACGTCCGGTTCGGAGGCGAGTATTGGGAAACCTATCTTGGAAATAAGACAAGGCGCCGGGTACTTAGCCTACATAATCAGGTCGTAAAGGTCGTCAATGCGCACTTTTCCAACGTCGCAATCCCGTATCAGATCGCTATGCTGGAGCAGCGAACCCGCGAGCTGAAAGCCCTCAGTATCGAGATTCTGAACCTTGCAAAACAAGCTAAGGAGTGGTTGCGAATATGAGATCCGGAGCATCGCCCGGTGGAGCGTTGTATTATAACAAGGAGAAAGTGGATAAGGATGAAGCCGAAGTGCTCCTCTGGCAGAAGATGCTCGAACCGTTCGATAAACACGGGCGAATGGATATCGACGCTTGTATGGATAGTTTCCGGCCATACCTCGAAGCCAACCGCAGAACGACCAATACGGTATTCCATGTTTTACTGAATCCTTCGCCCGAAGACAAACTGACAGGCGAACAGTTACGGGAAACCGCCAAGGAGTATATGGAACGTATGGGATATGGAGATCAACCTTATATTGTTTTCAAGCATAATGACATTTCCAGAGAGCATCTCCATCTGGTATCGTTGCGTGTCGATGAGAACGGACATAAGCTGTCGCATGATTTCGAAACAGAATAACGGAGAGCAACGGCAAAGAATCGGGACTGTGGCTTTTCCGCGGTTCCGTTTTTTGCGCAGCGGGACATTATAAGATCTTCGACATCAACCTGCGGCAGCATTTCTATTCGCCGGAGGTGGTCCACGACTCGCTCTGCCGCAGCAATATTCTGAAAACAAACGACGAGGAGTTGACCGTCGTAAGCCGGATGTTCGGCATACAGGCGCAGGAGCCGCAGGCGCAGTGCCGCGCCCTGCTCGAAAAATACGGACTCCGTACCGTGATACTCACCTGCGGCGCCGTCGGAAGCCATGTATTCACTCCGGACGGCATGTCGTACGTCGCCACGCCGCACGTCGAAGTGGCCGACGGTGTCGGCGCGGGGGATTCGTTCACGGCGCAGATCAGGAAGGAACAGGCGGCGGTCAGTTGACCGCCGCCTGTTCTGATGAAACACCCGGAGACTTTCGTTTGCAATAACGTTCGCACTGCCCGGCGATGTCGTAGCCGAGCATCGCGCCGAGCATGAAATCCTCCTCGGCGGAGAGTTCGTTGAGCGGCTTGTGGATGAATGTCGCCACGGTCTCCAGACACATGCGGTTGCCGAAGTAAAGATTCACCTTGCTGTCGGTCACCGACTGAATCCGGTAAGCGATACCCAGCCTTTCCAGCCGCTCGGAGAGCAGAGAAGCGCAGGTGCGGCACATCGTGCAGAGCACCAGACTCCGTACACCTTTCTGGAACTCGTAAATCTGGTGCAGGAACAGCTTCATCGAATCGTAACGGCTGAACTCCTCGGCGCTCATCGTTACTCGTTTTTAATCTGTTTGCACCATGCGGCAACCCGCCGGTCGGTCTTGTCGGGCGCGCTTTCATCGACGGCAAGTCCCACGAACTTTCCGCCGCGGCAGACCAGCGAACCTGTTTCGTCATACCCTTCGGGCGCATAGGCTCCGACGAACGTGCAGCCGCTTTGCTGCAAACCGTCGTAAATCAGCCCGACGGCATCGCAGAACGTATCGGGATAGGAACCGCTGTCGCCGCAGCCGAAAAGCGCCACCTTTTTACCGCTCAGATCCTGCGCCTTCAGCTGATCCAAAAAGCCGTACCAGTCGTCCTGCAGTTCGCCTGCGCCCCACGTCGAAGAACCCAGCACGAGCAGGTCGTATTTCTGCACTTCGCCGGCCGGCGTATCGGCCACATTGTGTACATCGGCGTCCGCGACGCCCAATTGTTTGGCAATATCCGCAGCCACGGCCTCGGTCGTGCCCATCGTACTGCCGAAAAAGATACCAGTCATAATTTCGTCGTTTTTGGTTTACGGCAAAGAAACAGCATTCCCACCGGACCGTCAATACCGGATTTTAGGGGTTTTGGCGCGGCCGGATAGCATTATGATGGGATGCCGCACGAACGCAACTCATTATTATTGGTGATGATTGCAATGCAATTTACCAAGATATGGCGATTGCCGCATATGCCGGGGCGCTATATTTTTGTCCCGTGAAAACAGAACTATGCGGCTACTCCTGAAATATTTGCTATTTATCCTGCTGCCTGCGTACACGTACGGGCAGTCCGGCCGGCCCGACGCCGGGATCACGTTCGAAGTTACCGATTCCCTGCACAATCCGCTGGCGTATGCTACGGTGGCGCTGACTCCTATGTCGGGGGGGGGAAAGGCCTACGCGACGACGACCGATGAGGAGGGCCGGGCACGTTTCACCCTGCCCGCGAATACCTACAATGCGGATATCTCATATATCGGATATGTCTCCCAACGGATGGAGGTACGGACCGTCAGCGGCAGCGACATGCTGCGGATCGTCTGGCTCCGGACAAGCGACACGCAGATCCGCGAGGTCGTAATCACGGCGACCCAAGTGCGGGGACCGGTCTCGGGCGTGCATATCGGCCGGGACGCGATGAACCACATCCAGCCGTCGAGTTTCGGGGACTTGCTCGAACTGCTGCCCGGCGGACGGGCCTCCGACCCCTCGTTTTCCTCCTCGAACCACATTCATCTGCGCGAGATCGGCACCTCGAACAGCGATTACCAGACTACATCGCTCGGCGTTTCGTTCGTCATGGACGGAATTCCGATGTCGAACGACGCGGGCATGACATACAATTCGGGAACGACCGTCGGCAATAATATTTCATTGAACAGAGGCGTCGACATGCGCACGATGCCGACCGATGAAATAGCTTCGGTAGAGATTCAGCAGGGCATTCCGTCGGTCGAATACGGCGATCTGACCAGCGGACTGATCAAGATCAAGCGCAAGGAGGGAGGCCGCAACCTCGAAGCCCGCTTCAAAGCGGATCTGGGCAGCCAGCTGCTCTATGTCGGCAAAGGATTCGAATGGGGCGCTCCGGCCGACCTGCTGACGATGAACGTCGGCGCGACATGGCTCAACTCCCACGACGACCCGCGCAATACGCGCCAGAACTACCAGCGTGCGACCGGATCGTGGCGCATGAAGAAACGCTGGGAAAGCACCTCGGCCTACCGTTACACGTTGGGCGGATCGCTCGACTACACCGGCTCTTTCGACCGCCAAAAAAGCGACCGGGATATCGACGAAGGCCCGGCGGGCATCCCCCTCGAACGCTACAAATCGAGTTACAACAACGTCGTCGCGGCGGTGAATTTCACCGCCGAATCCAAGGGTGCGAATTTTTTCCGCAGCTTCGATTTTTCCGCTTCCGTCTCTTCCGAATTCGACCTGATCGACCGCTGGCGTTACCGAGCGAACAGCGGCAACGTCCCTATACGCACGGCAGTCGAAGAGGGCGTCTTCGATATGGAAGTGCTGCCGGTCCGCTATGAAGCGACCCTGCAGGTGGACAACAAACCGTTCTACGCCAACGCCAAGGCGGTAGCCCTGCTGGGAGCCGACACCCCGCTGAGCCGCAACACGATCCGCATCGGAGCCGAATGGAACATGTCGAAAAATTACGGCGGCGGTCTGCTTTACGACGTGACGCGCCCATTTACCGACCTGATGAGTTCCCATCCGCGGCGTTACGACGCCCTGCCGGCGCTGCACCGGCTCTCGGCGTTTCTGGAGGACAATACGACGATTACGGCCGGCGAGTGGCGGATCGAGATAATGGCCGGACTGCGTACGACGGCCATGGCCAATCTCGGAAGCCGTTACACCCTGCAGGGCAAATTCCATTTCGATCCGCGTGCCAACCTCTCGGTGACGCTTCCGGCGTTCGACATGGCAGGCGACCCGATGCGCATCACATTCGCGGGCGGCGCGGGATGGCACACCAAAACGCCTACGCTCGACCAGCTCTTCCCCGAACCGGACTACTCCTATTACACGCGGCTCAACTATTTCCCGGCAGACGACGAATCGAAACGCCGTATCAATGTGGAAGTCTTCAAGCACGACCCCACCAATTACGACCTGAAAGCGGCGCGGAACTTCAAATGGGAGGTGCGCGGCAATGCGGAGTGGAACGGATACGGACTGTCGGTAACCTATTTCCGGGAGAATATGACCTCGGGATTCCGCACCTCGACCGACGTACTCACCCGGACCTACCGCGAATACGACACCGGATCGCTCAAGGATATGGAGTTCACCGGACCGCCGCAGCTCGAATGGCTTCCCTACAAGGACAAAACGGTATTCCAGACCGTCGGCGTCAAGACCAACGGAAGCCGCACGTTCAAGCAGGGCATCGAATTCTCGCTCTCCACGCGGCGCATCCGGGCGCTGGCCACGAAACTCATCGTCTCGGGCGCCTATTTCAAAACCCGCTATGAGAACAGCGAACCCCAGTACGTCCTGACGACCGTACAGCTCGCAGAAGGGACGCCCTATCCTTACATCGGGCTTTACGATCAGGACGACAACACGTTTCACGAAGTATGCAACACCAATTTCCTGCTCGACACCCAGATTCCCAAACTGGGGCTGATTTTCTCCACGTCGTTCCAATGCCAGTGGTTTTCCGGCATGAAGGCCGAATGGTGCAATCCTGCGCCGACCAGCTACCTCGACCTGCAGTTACAGGAACATCCGTTTACGGCCGAGTCGGCAGCCGACGGTATTTTGCAGCATATGATCCACGACAACGCATCGAAAGAAGCCTATCTCTACCGTCTCACGCCTTTCAGTATGAACGTCAATCTCAAAATCTCGAAACGGCTTTACCGCGACCGGCTCAACATTGCGATTTTCGTAAACCGGCTGTTCACATACAGTCCTTCGTACAGAAACGAGACCAACGCACTGGTACGCCGCTATTCCAGCCCCTATTTCGGCATGGAACTCAACTTCAAACTGTAATGCGATGATGATGAAATCTACCATACGGATCCTGTTTCTGCTCTCCGCACTGCTGTTTTCGGCCTGCGAAAAAGACGATTCGATTTTCACCGAACTGTCCATCCGGTTCGTGATGCCGGACAGCCGCCCCGTCGAAAAGCTGGAAATACGCACGGACATCTCCTACTTCGACAATATCAACTCCGGAGAGCGGGTGCCATTTCCCGCCGCCGAACAGAACAGCGCGACAATACGGCTCCGCAAAGGGGTTTACACGTTCATCGTCGAAGCCGACGCGACCTATTCGACCGGAGAAAAGAAGATTCTGCGCTGCACGGATTACAATCAGATTCCAGCAGCAATGACTTGGGTAGAGGACAGCGAATCGATCGTGTTGTTACTAAAATCGATCTGACGATGATGAAGGCCTTTTTCCTGTCGATACTGGCGCTGCTGCCCGCCGCCGCTTCCGCCCAGCGCGATACGCTCGGCGTATTGGAGCGTTCTTCCGTTTTCAGCGCGGAGGACGAACGGGCCGTAGCCGGATTTCATACGGAGTCGCCCGCGATGATGCTCTACCGCAGCGAACAGTCGCTTTCGCAGATCTCGCTCCGCATCGACCTGCGCCGTGAGCAGGAGGCGCTGCTGCAGCCGCTGGGCGACGGAGCCTTCGATGGGGGATTTTATGCCGAAAGCTACCGGCGGCTCAGCGAGCGGTCGGCAGCGTGGGCAGACGCCCGGTACGTCCGCGGCAACCGCCGCAACGTCTGCTGGAACTCCACGGCCGACTACCTGCTGCTCTATCCCTGCATCACGGCGGATTCCGCCGGAGGAAACCTCTCGACCGAGGAATATGCTTTCGGCGGCGGCTATGTCCACCGGGTGGGACGCTTCGACCTTGCGATCCGGGGCGACTACCGCGCCGGACAGGAATACCGTCAGGTCGATCCGCGGCCCCACAACGTCGTGTCGGATTTCACGATCAAACTCGGCGTAGGCATGCAGTTCCCTCAGTACGTTTTGGGGCTGGACCTGCAGGGGCGGCTCTATAAACAGGATCAGGACATAGACTTTTTCTATCCGCCCGGCGCCAGCTCTTCCGAGCTGTATATGACCGGACTGGGCAGTTATTACACCCGCTATTCACTGAACAGCGAGAGTTTCAACATCGGCTATGACGGAAAGGGTTGTCTGCTGGCGGCACAGCTCATGCCGCGGCACGCGAAAGGCTGGTATGCCCGTGCCGCATTCGAAAGCCTTACGACGGAGCGGCTCAACAAATCCAACAACACGGTCCCCATAACCCGGCTCAAAACCCGTCAGGCGACCCTCTCCGCAGCCTACCGCAGCGGCCGCTGGAGCCTGCGCGCCGGAGGCGGCTATGAACTGCGCCGCAGTATCGAAATGATAGCCGACCGTACGGGACACAGCGTCATCGTCGATGAACAGGCGATGTATAAGAACCGTATCTGGCACGCCGACGCCGAAGCGACCGTCGAATGGCGGCGCGGCACGGTGAATTACATGCTCAGTCCCCGCGCGGAATGGCGGCAGTCCACGGCCACGTACGCCTATCCGGCACGGCGGATGCGGCTCGCGCAGTTCTGCGGAGCGGTACGCGGCAGCGCAGAATGGCTCCGTCCGCAGTGGCGCGTGAAAGCGACGGCAGGAATCGGCTGTTACGTCTCGCCCGACGAGGAGGTTTCGCTCAGCAACGTGCTGAACAACATTTCGGAATACCTGACTTACACGGCGGCGCGGCTGAGCGGCCGGGCCGTCGCCCCCGAGGTGTCCCTGCGGGCCGAACGCCGCCTGAGCCGGAATCTGGCCTGCTTCGCCGAGGCGGGGTGGACGCCCCGGTTTTACAGCGGAGGATTGTCCGAACACGTTCTGACGGCGACGTTCGGCATCCTGTTCTAAACGATCGAACCAATATTTGTCAAACCAATAATAAAAACCAATTATGAAAAAGCTTTTCTTAATTCTCACCACGGCCCTCTTCGCAGCGGGCTTCGCATCCTGCACCGACGATCCCGAAGAAACGGTCAATCCCGTCGTCGTATCCGAAATCTTGCGCGCGCTCGGCGGCAATGTGCTGGTAAACGTGCCCGAGGAAAATTTCGACGTGAATATTCCCGCCGATGCTGCGTCGTGGGTTCAGATCAATGAAGCCGAATCTTCGGGCAAAGCGCTGGTGCTGTCCGTCGATGAGAACGAAACGGGGACGGAACGTTCGACCGTCGTGAACGTGACGCGGAGCGGCAAGAGCACCGTTCTGGCGACCGTAACCATCAAACAGAGCGACATCACGCTGCAAGCCGGCGAATTCGTGATCGAGGAGATCTACTTCACAGGCACGGCGCTTCCCGAAACGGGAGAGCCTGACAGGTGGCTGGGCGACCAGTACATCAAGATCCGTAACAACTCCGACGAAGACCTCTATGCCGACGGCATGATGCTGATCCTTTCGAGCGGACTCAATTCGGGCATGAACAGCGAGATGATCGAAGGCAAGGACTTCCGCAAGGAGTGTTGTGCGGGCAATGCGTTCTACTGCATTCCCGGCAACGGACAGGATGTGCTGGTCAAAGCCGGCGAGTCGCTGATCGTCGTCAACAACGCCCAGAACCACACCATCGGCAACCCGAACTCGTGGGACGCCACGAAAGCCGATTTCGAGTGGTACGACGTTTCGTCGAACGAGAACTATCTGGATATCGACAACCCCGACGTGCCCAACCTCGACAAATGGTACGCTTCGACATTGACGGTCCAAGCGCTCCACAACCGCGGCTTCAACGCCGTGGCTATCGCCATGCCGCCCGTCGGCCTGACTGCAGAGCAGTTCCTCGCCGAATACCCGCTCGAAGACGCCCAGTATATCTTCCACTCCCCGAACGGCTCGGACTACACGATGCCGCTGCGCAACTGCTACCGCGTGCCTAACGAATGGGTGCTCGACGCCGTGAACACGGGCTGCCGCGACGAATACTACATCGCCCCGTGGGACGCTTCGCTCGACGCAGGTTACGCATGGTGCGGTACGGCCGACGGAGATGCCGACCGCTTCGGCAAGTCGGTGATCCGCAAGACCGGTTCCGACGGCAAACTCATCGACTCGAACAACTCGACCAACGACTTCGAGTCCAATACGAAGGCGTCGCTGATCAAGTAAGCCGGAAGAACGACCATTCTTTATGACCGATTCTGTCATCGAATGCCGCAACCTCACCCATTGTTACGGGGAGCGGCTGATATACAAAGACCTGAGTTTCGAGGTTCCGCGCGGGCGGATCCTCGGACTTTTGGGTAAAAACGGCACCGGAAAAACCACGACCATCAACATTCTGAGCGGCTATCTCCAACCGCGCGCCGGACAGTGTCTGATCTTCGGCGAGGATATCCGCACGATGCGGCCCGAAACCCGCGCCCGGATCGCCCTGCTGATCGAGGGACACGTGCAGTACGCCTTCATGACCATCGAGCAGATCGAACGGTTCTATGCGCGGTTTTATCCCCGCTGGAACCGCGACGCCTATTACGGACTGATGGAAATGCTGAAGGTGGCGCCCCGGCAGCGCATCTCGCGCATGTCGTGCGGACAGCGTTCGCAGGTGGCCTTAGGGCTGATTCTCGCCCAGAACGCCGATCTGCTCGTGCTCGACGACTTCTCGATGGGACTGGACTCCGGTTACCGCCGCCTGTTCGTGGAATACCTGCGCGACTATGCGCAGAGCGAGGAGAAGACCGTTTTCCTTACCTCGCACATCATTCAGGACATGGAAAAGCTCGTGGACGACTGTATCATCATGGATTACGGAAGCATTCTGGTACAGATGCCCGTCGGCGAACTGCTCGGCACGTTCCGGCGATACACCTTCACGCCGGGCGCCGACGTCACGATCCCCGCCGGCGACGGCCTCTACCACCCGAGCGTCGTGAACGGGCGCGCCGAACTCTATTCGTTCGACTCCCCTGCGACGGTACAGGGCGTGCTGGAGCGCGCGGGCATTGTCTGCAGCGACCTGCGCGGCGAAACGCTGAACCTCGAAGACGCTTTCATCGGACTGACCGGAAAATACTAAACCCGAATTATGATCAAAGCCATATTCTACAAAGAGTGGATCAAAATGCGCTGCTTCTATCCGCTGAGCGCATTGTTCCTCTTCGGAGCCACCGCCTATGCGCTGCTGCGCGTCCAACGGGTGATAACCTTCAAGGGTGCGGCGCACGTCTGGGAGGTGATGCTCGAAAAGGAAGTTGTCTTCATCGACATTCTCCAATACCTGCCGGCCCTGCTGGGCGTATTGCTCGCAGTGGTTCAGTTCGTCCCCGAAATGGCCCAGAAACGGCTGAAGCTGACGCTTCACCTGCCCTTTCCACAGTGGAAGATGATTCTGCTGATGTCAGGCATCGGGCTGGGAGCGCTGGCATTGCTGTTCATCGTGCAAACCGCCGTGCTGTGGGGGTACTTCCACGCCCTGCTGGCGCCCGAACTGGTCGCGCGGATTCTGCTGACGGCGCTGCCGTGGTATCTGGCCGGGCTGACGCTCTACCTGCTGACGGCATGGATCTGTCTCGAACCCACATGGAAACGGCGGCTGGCGAATCTGCTGATCGCCGTGGGCGTCTGCCGGATCTTCTTCCTCTCCGACACCCCGCAGGCCTACGACGGCATGCTGCCGTGGCTGGCGCTGCTGCTGGTATGTTCGCTGTTCTTCCCGCTGCTTTCGGTATACCGTTTCAAGCAGGGATGTCAGGATTAACCCGCAAAACGACAAATCTATGATAAAGAGTATCAAAACCGGAATAATCCTCCTTGCGGCGCTTCTGCTGGCATGGCTGCTGCCGTGGTGCTACGCGTTCGTGTTCGCATCGCCTTCGTGGTCGCCGTTCACGCTCTACAGCTGCGTGACGCACGGATTCGCATCGGTGGATTTCGACCGCGAAAACAACGTCGCCGGACGCGATCTGCAGGGCAACACCTACACCCAGCAGCAGTTCGACAGTATCCTGCCGACGTTCTATTACCGCCAACTCGCCGCCGAAGGGAGGTTTCCGTCCGAAATCGAGGGCGTGGCGGTCGAATCGCGCGACGTGGAGCGCACGAACTTCATGTTCCGCACGTCGCCCGGCGAAATCAACCGCCGCAGACCGACGGTCTATCAACTGCTGGAATCGATGCCCGACCGCATCGATTTAGAACCGGCGACGGACGTGTTCCGCATCACCGGCGAGGGAATCGAGTTCGTCGATATGGAGACCAACACCATCGACCAAAAGAAGAGCGCGGCATTCACCAAAGTCCTGCGGGACAAGGGATTTTCGTTCCCCGCCCGCGTCGTCTCCGGCAACCCCTCGACGCGCAAGCGGTACGACAACGGCTACCTGCTGGTGGACGACGCGCAGCGCGTCTACCACATGAAGCAGGTCCGCGGCCGCCCGTTCGTGCGCCGTACCGACGTTGCGGACTCGCTGCAAATCGGCCAGATTTTCGTCACGGAGTTCGCCGACCGCAAAAGTCTCGGTTTTCTGGTGGACAGCGAAAAGCGTTTCTATACGCTCGGTGCGGAGGATTACAAACTGCACGAGATTCCCGTCGGGAAATTCGGCCCCACACGGGAGAACATGATGATCATCGGCGACATGTTCTACTGGACGGTCACCATCCAAGGCGCCGAATCGAAACGCTATGTCGCCGTGAACGCCCGCGACTATTCACTGGCGGACGAATACCGCCCCGAAGAGAAACCGCAGGCATGGGCCGAGTACGCAAAATACCTGTTTCCCTTCGAACTGTCGTTCACCTCGCCGCTGGACGGCTACGTAAAGCCCCGGATTGCGGAGGTGTCGTTTCAGGCCCTCTGGCTGGGACTCGCGCTCGGCGCGTTCTATGCGCTCATCCGCCGCAGATCGCCCGGCGGACGGCTCTGGCAGACCGTCGGCGTCGTCTTGTTCGGACTCTTCCTCTTCGTCCCGCTGCTGGTATTCGGCACGGCAAAACGATGACAACAAACCCATACGGAAGAGAAGGGCGGCCGTCGAAAACGGCCGCCCTTTTATCACACGCAGTTTCCCGGATCAGGTCAGGAAAATAAACAGCAGCGGAATCAGAATCCCCGCGATCAGCTCGACGCCTCCGCGGCCCCGCAATCCTTTCGGGCCGCGCATCATCACCAGCCCGGAAAGCACGATTACGATCAATCCCGCTAAAAAGACATCCGAAAAGACCGTCCACCAGCGCGACGGATTGTAATGCAGCCGGTTCAGACTGCTCAGCACGGGCCGCTTGCGGATCGACTCGTAGACGGCGTGTCCCGACGCCAGATCGACCGTCAGCGAACTGCCGCCCCGGATAAAGACTTTCAACTGGTCCGGTTCGGGAAAGTAATGTTTCAGGTAATTGCCCTCCTCGCCGACGCGCAGGAGCAGTTCCTCGGCCCGCGCACGGGTCCACTCCTGCTCGGCGCGCGGTATCTCCTGTGCGAAGACCAGCTCGGTCCGGCGCACCGAATAATCGGAATTGAAATCGCGTTTGTGGTTGAGCATGAAGCCCGAAACCGCATAAATCAGCAGTACGCCCGAAAAGAAAAAGGAGAGGTCGCGGTGAACAGGCCTGCTCCATTTCCTCACGGCGGACATAAACGACCGTGTCCCCATGACGTGCAAAACTTCTTATTTCAAAACTTCATAACTCCCGCCGTCCACATGGTAGAACGAAAGGTATTCCTTGCCTTCTTTGGCTTTGCGGTCGGCGATACGGGCACGGAAGTCGGCGATACGCTTTTCGGTGCTGCTGGCAACCGATTCGCCGCGGGCCTGCTGTTCGGCGCTGCATCCGGCTTCGCCCTCGCCGTGCTGCCGGGCGATCTGGTCCTTGAGCCGCAGCTCCCACTCGGCAAGGTAAGCCTCGTCGATCCGGTCTTCGACCAGCGTGCCCGTCACCCGCACGACGTTGTTCACGCATTCGGGCTTGAAGCTGCCGATCTTCTCTCCGGCTTCAATGCGGATCACCTGCGTATCGTCGGTTCCCATTAGGAAAATCTTGCGGCCCCCGTGGCGGCAGATATGCGTGCAGACGCCCTCGACCGTCACCTTGCCGCCGGTCAACTTCTCAGCATCGGCGAGCAGGTTATCGACCTCCATGACAGAACTCTGCGTTTCTGAGGTTTGAGTCTCCGAAGCGTTCTTTTTATTCGGGTTCCCGCCGCACCCAGCAAGGAAAAATACGGCGGCTGCAAGCGCCGCACAATAAACGAAATGTCTCATAATCGGTTTGAATTTTTTCTTCGTTTTCCGCATTCGGCGCAACGGGCCGTCCCGCAGCGTCTCGGCAGATTTTAGTAATACAAAGAAACGACATTACGCCGGGAACGGCAATACCTAATTTTAGGGGTTTTCAGGAGCCGCAATACCTTTATAGATGGATAGCGGCCGCTCCGAGACCGGGGTTTCAACGCTCCGTGATCTTATAATCTTCGCCCAGCACCCGCTGCAATTCGGCCAACTCCGGCTCCCGCCCAGTGAATTCGACCGTCGCGGCAGGAGGATCGAGAGTAACAACGGCACGGAGACCTTCGATGCCGTTCAGGGCCTTTTCGACATGCATCCGGCAGTGGTTGCACATCATTCCTTCGATACGATACTCTTTTTTCATGGCTGTTTGTTTTTTGGTTATAAATTCTGTATTTATTTTATGGACGGCTTTCGTGCCGAGCCGTTTTGTACTCAGCTGCAGGCTATTGGCCACAACGCTCACACTACTCAGGGCCATGGCGGCCCCGACGAGCATCGAATTGAGCAGAAACCTGGTCAGCGGATAGAGCACGCCAGCGGCGACAGGCACGCCGATCAGGTTGTAGATAAACGCCCAGAAAAGGTTCTGCCGAACGGTGCGCACGGTCGCGGCCGAAAGGCGGACCGCCGCGGCGATCTTCGTCAGGTCGGACGAAAGAATCGTGACCTTCTCCACGTCGATCGCAATGTCGCTCCCCTGCCCCATGGCAATGCCCAGATCGGCCTGCGCCAGCGCCGCACTGTCGTTGATGCCGTCCCCGACCATTGCGACACAGCGACCATGGCAGTGAATTCTTTTGTCATAAGAAAATTGCAAAAACTATCGGTACAAAAGTATGTTTTGTCGATTCATATGCTTCCCCTGACAGAAAAGGGGCAATTGAAAATCAGAATAAACCATCAGGCAATATATACTGAATGGGGCAGATTTCTTTGTGTTAACGGAAGAGTTTATTAAACAAGTGCAATACAATGAACAGAAGACATCGGGAAAATTAAAATTTTCTTCGTCTAAAAAAGTTCTTTAAACTAATTTCTTAAAATTGCACTCGCCGGTTGCCCCTGCCTAATTTGCCCATCTCGAAAATTTTTCGTATCTTGCGATAGGTTATTTGAAATGCGGTATTTGAGCGCAAGACGCTGAAAACAAACCGTTGCCTTCTCGTTACCTACTCTCCTATACAAAAATGTAACTACCATATAAATCAAGTCGTTACATTACTTTAATCCCGCACCGTGGCGATCCCACCCGGAATGTATAATCCCGAAATTCGGCCAGCATTCGGGATTCGTCGGAAGCATAGACATATCCATCGTAGTTATAGACGATTACGCCGTTGATAATTCCTGCAGGAGATTGCAGGTCGACGAACCCGATCGGAAAAGGTGTCAGGATTTTACGCAAAATAAGCGTCGCAAACTCTTCGACGAACACCTCTCCCGATTTATTGAGTTCGATAATATATTCCAGCGCTTGCTTGTAGAACTCAACGAAGCGATCGTAATAAGCAGTCCAATCGGCATTGTCTTTCGCCAGTCCGTAAGGATTGAGCGCCCGGATGAAGATACTGTGAAATCCGTTTTCCCGATAAGCATCGATAATCTCCCGCGGAAAGCCGAGCGAATACTCCGAGGTCGTCATCAATGCGGAAACCCGGTCTTCACCCAATTCTTCGCGAGCCTTTGCAATACCGGCAACAACACGCTGATAGCTGTCCATTTTTCCCCGGTTGTGGTTGTGCAGGTACAGCGGGCCATCAAGCGAAGTCGAGATAACTGCGCCATATTGTCTGCACAAATTGAGCAATTCGTCCGTCAGATTGACACTATTGGTACAAATTACATAGGTAAGTTTGCGGTTTTCGGTCAGATTCTTCTCTTCGGCATATTCGATGGCCCGGCGGATGAGATGCGGGACCAACGTAGGCTCGCCTCCCTGAAACTCCATTGTCAGGCAAGGGGACGGGGAACGAAACATCAGATCGACGGCATGCAGGAGCGTCTGTTCGCTCATATCATACTCATTCCGGCAACTTTCCTGACTGGATGCCTGACAATAAATACAGTTCTGGTTACAGCGAAGTGTCAGCACAAAGATATGCAGCGCAGTAAAATGATCGAGAAATGCCTTGCGGGTAGCCAAACGGATCGCCATCGTGTCAATCAGCCGGGGCAACGGTTTTTCGCAAATAAAAAATGAAGCTGTCAGATTCTTGTACAATTCCTCTTCCGGAAGCACCTTCCGATCGACGATGCGTTGTACGCTGCCGCGGGGCAACAGCAGGTAGTCCCCAAGGTCATTAGTCAGCAATTCCTGATTGCGGAAAACATGAAACCGGAACGGCAGCAGGTAATACATCGTCAATCTTTGAATTCGAACTCGACAAAATCGTCGCTGTTGGCGAAAGCCTTGGCATAAAGAATGTTCCGCAGGTCTCGGGTTTCCGAAGCGATGAGCGCCCTGTTTTTATAATCGACAAAATCTGCGCTCAGTTTCTTTCGTATCCTATCGAATGCCTCCTGTGTGATCGGATTCGAAGCCGAGACGATAATCGTTTGAACGCTCGTACCCGGGGTGTTTCGCCGGGTGATTACATAATCGCCCGCCCACCAATAAAGGACTTTATCGATGACGGATTCGTCGTAAATTGACTTGTCGACGTTGAGTACAACGTCGCCTTGCGGATTCAATTCAATGTCGATCATTTTGCTTTTTCAGAAAATAAAACGTTTGCGCATCGACTTTTCCCGTCGTATCGATACCGATACTATCCTGAAATCTTTTCAACGCCGTTTCAATCGCAGCGTCGAACAGTGTTTCACCCTTGACAAACGGTTTTTCGAGGAATCCCTTGTCGATCAAGATATTTTTCAGTTGGGTTACATCTGCGCCCCGCATCTCTTTTTTCAATACCCGGTCTCCCAGATTGTAAACCTTGGGAACCCACGTTTGCAATTTGGCAATCGTGGCATTTCCGGCAATACCGTCCTGCGACAAACCCGCATCTTTCTGGAAAGCCCTAACGGCATTTCTGACATCCACATCATAGACTACATAACCCAGATAATTCGTACCGACAGCTGATCGTGCAATATATTTGTGCTTAACCAATAAATCGGTCAGTGCTTTGACATCCGCCCCGTAGGTGTTCATTGAGAGGGTTCTCGATCCGAGGGTATAATTGGCTGGCGATACGGAGGAGGATGACGTATTTCCGGATGTAGTAGCGGACGAATAATGGGAATAATGGGACGACCCCGACCGATGAGAACTGTGTGATCTGTGCGAGCTATGACTGCGATGTGAACTGTGGCTTCGATGTCCTGCCAACGCATAGGTATCGTCCGAATTCAGGTGCAGCAACATTTTGATACTTCCGTCTTTCGACGATTTGCTATACTCGTCCATGGCATCATCGGACGGATTGTCCGAAAACTGATAGGTCGGCATTGCTTCGGCTCCGTAGGTATTAGCCAAGGTCGCCATGGATGAAACGATAACTCCTTTAAGGAGTTTTTTGAGGCGCAATTTCATAAAGTAAGAATAGTAGTTATATCGCAAATGTACAATAAATTATTTATTACAGGACGTCTACATCTTGTAAAATGAATCATTTTCACTATATTTGGATAAACTTGAGTTTTTGCTTTTAGTTGGACGGGCATGATATCACAAAATTCGTAAAATGAAATACCCGATTGCATTTATCGATACTGAGATCGAACCGAGGAGCCGACAAATACTCGATATCGGCGGTGTTAGAAGCGACGGATGCGAATTCCACAAAAAATCTTTTTCGGAGTTCGTATCGTTTCTCAGCGGCACACACTTCATTTGTGGACATAATATCCTCAAACATGATATAAAATACATCGGAGGTGCTTTACAGGCCGCTGGAATAAATCCGGCCGATGCCATCGATACCTTGCCTCTCTCTCCGTTGCTTTTTCCAACGAAACCTTACCATGCACTTCTGAAAGACGACAAACTGCAAGTGGACGAGGCCAATAACCCGTTGAACGATTCAGTCAAAGCCCGGCATTTATTCCACGACGAAATTGCGGCTTTTCAGCGGAAAGACGATCTTCTTAAACAAATATTTTTCGGATTGCTGGGGGATACGCCGGAGTTTCAGGCTTTTTTCCGTTTTATTTCTTATGCCTCTGAAAAAAAAGATCTCGAAAATTTGATCCGTCAGAAATTCGAAGCGGAAATCTGCATACATGCCGACTTGGCAGGAATGATCGCAAAGCATCCGATTGAATTGGCTTATTGCCTGTCATTGATCGATTCTCTGGTGCGTTATCGGAAAACGCATTCCATTACTCCGCCTTGGGTCTTGAAAAATTATCCGCATGTCGAGCGCATCATGTTCCGGCTGCGCAATACTCCTTGTGTCGAAGGTTGCCCGTACTGCAATAGCGCACTGGATATTCATAAAGGATTGAAACGCTGGTTCGGATTCGATTCTTTCCGGAGCTATGCCGGCGAACCGTTGCAGGAGCATGCGGTCCGGGCCGCTGTGGATAACAAATCCCTGCTGGCTGTTTTCCCGACCGGCGGCGGAAAGTCGATTACGTTTCAACTCCCAGCCCTGATGAGCGGAGAAAACGCCAAGGGTTTGACGATCGTAATATCGCCGTTACAATCGCTTATGAAAGATCAGGTCGATAACTTGGAAAAAGCCGAGATTACCGATGCTGTTACCATCAACGGTTTGCTCAATCCGATCGAAAGGGCGAAGTCGTTCGAACGGGTGGAAGACGGATCGGCTTCCATTCTTTACATTTCTCCCGAATCGCTGCGTTCGCGAACGATCGAACGGTTGATTCTGGGACGGAATGTCGTGCGGTTCGTAATCGACGAGGCGCATTGTTTTTCTGCGTGGGGACAAGATTTCCGAGTCGATTATCTGTATATCGGCGATTTTATCCGATCGATTCAAGAAAAGAAGAATATGGCTGAGCCGATTCCCGTTTCTTGTTTTACAGCTACGGCGAAACAAAAGGTCATCGAGGACATCCGAAGTTATTTTCGGGAGAAACTTTCGCTCGAATTCGAAGTGTTCGCTTCGAAAGCCTCCCGGACGAATCTGCACTTCAAAGTATTGGCCCAGACGGATGCGGCGCAGAAATATCAGACTTTGAGGTGCTTGCTCGAAGCTAAGAGTTGCCCGACGATCGTCTATGTATCGCGGACGCATCGGGCGACGGAGTTGGCGAGATGTTTGACCCGGGACGGATTCCCGGCCCGAGCCTATCATGGCAGGATGGACATCCGGGAGAAAACGGCGAATCAAAATGCCTTTATAGCCGGTGAATTTCAAATTATGGTCGCGACATCGGCTTTCGGAATGGGCGTCGATAAAAAGGATGTCGGTATGGTCATCCATTACGACATATCCGATTCATTGGAAAATTACATCCAGGAAGCAGGCCGGGCCGGACGTAACGAACGCATCGACGCGGAGTGTTATGTCTTGTTCAATGAAGACGATTTGAATAAACACTTTGTTCTGCTCAATCAGACCAAACTCTCCTTCAAAGAGATTCAGCAGGTTTGGAAGGCGATTAAGGAACTTGCCCGATTCCGTTCCACGGTATCGAATTCGGCATTGGAGATTGCACGCAAAGCAGGGTGGGATGACAACGTTCCGGAAATCGAAACTCGGGTAACCACCGCAATCTCGGCCTTGGAAGATGCCGGCTATCTGAAACGCGGCCAGAATATGCCGCGAGTCTTTGCCAACAGCATTCGGTCGAAAACAGCTCAGGAGGCGATTGAGAAAATACGAACATCCGCACGTTTCGACGGGAAACGGCAGGAATATGCTGTGCGGATTATCAAGAAGCTCTTTTCGAGCAGAAGTCGCAAGCAATCCGATGACGAGGTAGCGGAATCGCGGATCGATTATATCAGCGACCATCTGGGAATCAAGAAAGAAGAGGTGATAAGCGTCGTGAATCTGATGCGTGAAGAGGAGATTTTGGCCGATGCAAAAGACCTGACGGCATTCATCAAAAGAAGCGAATCCCGCAATCGGTCTCTTCTGATCGTAACGGCGGCTTGTTGGACTGAGAGTTTCCTGCTTGACATGTTCGACAATCCGGAGAAAGTCTTCTACCTGAAAGAAATCAACGGAAAAGCCGTGGCTGCGACACACGATGCGGCTCTGAAAGAGATAAATATCACCCTGAACAAGATAAAAGTCATACTCAATTTTTGGGCGATAAAGAACTGGATCAAGCGTAAAAGTCCGGCGTTTTCCAAGGATCAAGTACTGATCACATGGATGCAGCCGAAAGAGACTATCCGGGAAAAAATGAAGTTGCGCCATGATTTGGCGAAATTCATCGTTGGATTTCTTTATGACAGAAGCACCGAAGATACCGGGGCAGACAAGGAGGAGGCCTTCGTAGAATTCTCAGTTCTCGAATTGAAAGACGCTTTCGAAAGATCGATAGAAGCATTCGGGCGAAAAATCTCTCTGGAAGAGGTCGAAGACGCGTTATTCTATCTTTCCCGAATCGAGGCGCTCAAAATCGAGGGCGGCTTCTTGGTCGTCTACAACAGACTGACGATCGAACGGCTTGAAAAAGACAACAAGAAACGCTACAAATTCGAAGATTACCAGAAGCTCCTGCGGTTCTATGAAAACAAAATTCAGCAAATTCATATCGTCGGCGAATATGCCCAAAAGATGATTGCCGGTTCGGAGGATGCGCTGAAATTTGTGGACGATTATTTCGCATTGAATTATGCGTCGTTTCTCAATTTGTATTTCAAAGGCAGTCGGCAATCTGAGATAAAAAGGAATATCACTCCGGCTAAATACAGGCAACTTTTCGGCGAACTCTCTCCCGCGCAATTACAGATTATTCGAGATCAGGAATCGAAATATATCGTAGTTGCAGCAGGTCCCGGAAGCGGTAAAACGCGGGTCTTGGTACATAAATTGGCATCCCTGATGCTCATGGAGGATGTCAAGCACGAACAGTTGCTCATGCTTACTTTTTCACGGGCGGCGGCCACCGAATTCAAAAAGCGGTTACTCAAACTGATCGGCAACGCCGCTAATTTCATCGAAATAAAGACCTTCCATTCCTATTGCTTCGATCTGCTGGGGCAGATCGGCAGTCTGGAAAGAGTTGACAATGTTTTGAAATGCGCCGTCGAACGCATCGAAAAAGGGGATGTGGAATTGAGTCGCATTACAAAAAATGTATTCGTCATCGACGAAGCGCAAGATATGAACGAAGATGAGTTTTCACTGATCGAAGCTCTTATCAGGCATAACGACGATATGCGGATTATTGCAGTCGGGGATGATGACCAAAGTATTTATGAATTCCGGCATGCGAGTCCCCAATATTTCAAAAGGCTTATTCGGGAATACGGAGCCATGAAATACGAACTGGTTGAGAATTTTCGCAGCAAAAGCAACCTCGTCGATTTCACGAATCAATTCGTTGCACGCATTCATCATCGACTGAAAGAAAATCCGATTATTGCCAAACAGGCTGATAACGGAAAAATTAAAGTGGTTCGTTATAAGAGTGAAAATCTTATTGAGCCGCTGGTGAAAGATATTCTATCCGCCGAACTTCGCGGAAGCGTTTGTGTGCTTACGTATACGAATGACGAGGCATTGCAGGTGTCAGGGCTTCTGCTTAAAAACGGGATGCCGGCACAGTTGATTCAGGATAACAGCGGATTCTGCTTGTTGAAACTCGATGAAATCAATTTTTTTCTTTCCCGGTTACATTCGGTGGAAGATATTTTCCTGATTGACGATGATGTATGGGATCAGGCGAAGAAGGAGTTGCAAACCGTGTTTCAGAACAGTAGTAAACTGGAAAATTGTTTGGGTTTAATTCGGGATTTTGAAACGATAAATCCTAAAAGAAGATACAAGTCCGATTTGGAGCTTTTTATCAGAGAGTCTAAATTGAATGATTTCTTCGGTGAAAACGGAGAGACTATATTCGTTTCGACGATCCACAAGGTAAAAGGCAAAGAGTTCGATCATGTTTTTTTGATGCTGAACAACTTCAATTTGTTCTCGGACGAAAGAATCCGACAACTGTACGTTGCCATGACAAGGGCACGACGGGAACTGACAATTCACCTGAATTCTGATTTTCTCGACGGCCTATCCTCAGAAGCTGTTGAGCATATTGAAGGTAAAAATGACTATCTGCCGCCGGAAGAATTGGCAATACATTTGACCCATAGTGATATATGGCTGGATTATTTCATTAATCGACAGCCGCAGATCGCTCAGCTCAGAAGCGGTGATACTTTGTATGTCAGGGGAGACGAATGCTTGGATGGAAATGGACAATCCGTGTTGAAATTTTCTCGAAATTTTATGTCGGAACATTATGAAAGGCTACATAGGCAAGGGTACGAATTAAAACGTGCAATGGTAAATTTCATTGTCTACTGGCAGAGCGAGAAAGTTGCAAAAGAGATAAAGATCATATTGCCCGAACTCTTCTTTGAGAGGAAGAAAATAAGTTAATGATTGTTTCTGTCTCGATGATTCTCATTCATCATAACTGACACATAAAACTGTTCGAGCATTTTGTGTTCTGACACTAATGATAATTTCTTGTTCTATTTCTTCCAACAAAAACTTTGTATGCTTGAGAAAATGAAATATCCATGCGTTAGAATACCGCCCTTTTTAGCAAATTTGTCAAATCCGTATTTTTTTCGTATCTTGCAATTAGTTATTTGAAACGCGGTATTCGAGCGCAAGATGCTGAAAATAAACCGTTACCTTCTCGTTACCTGTTTTCCTATATAAAAGTTGTAACGACCCGATAAATCGAATCGTTACAGCTTTTTAATCCCGTTCCTTTCGGGCCGGGGCGTATATGGTGCAGAACACCGGAGGACTAGTCCTCGTCGCGGTACATGTTCTCCACGTAAATGGCGTGCTGCTTCGCCACGCGCTTCGCGATCGAAGGCTTGGTGAAGTACTGGCGGCGGCGCAACTCCTTCAGGACGCCCGTGCGCTCGTATTTACGTTTGAACTTCTTCAGGGCGCGCTCGATGTTTTCGCCCTCTTTTACCGGCATGATAATCATAATATTCTACTTTTTATTGTTTTTTTAATTCTTTCGTTTACTTAAAATCCTCCGGGACGCATATCTTCCGATACCTTTTCCCTTGCAATGTCGCTTCGTCTACTCGTCGTCAGGTCCGCTTCGGGCACCGAACCGCAGATAAGGAACCAGCCGTGCTGCCTCCTCGCGGGTCATTATGTCGTCTTCGATCAATTCCTCTGCGGTACTCCAACCTCCTTTCAACTGTCTTCGTTTAAGTAATTTCCGAAGGGTCTGCGGCGGAATGTACGGATGCCGGCCCAACTCTTTCGGGGTTGCAAAGTTAATATCAATTTTCCGAATTTCACAACTATCGCAGTAAATTTGTTTCAAAATTTTCTCATAATTGCGTTCCGTGACTCCCGGAACCTCTGCGAGTTGCTCCACGCGGAGGAATCCGCCGAGCCGGTCGCGGTAGCCGATAATCGAGACGACTGTCTTCTCGCCGATGCCCGCCACGCTCCTCAGCGCGGCAGAATCGGCCGTGTTGATCTCGACGGGAACGTCGATCGGTTCCGCTTTGCGTTCGGGGAAGATGACGTAAGGTTCGAGCGCCGATGCAACCGAATCGCTCACCACATAGCACGCCCGCAGCTCCTCCATGTCATAAATGCCGCTCAGGTCGCGCCATCGGACAAAGGCTTCGGCCTGCCGTTTCGACAATGCGCCGATGGCCCGCAGGTAACGCGCGCTCACCGTGTCGATGCGGAACGGCGCAGGCGGCATCGGCTCGGAGACGACGCGCCCCGTGCGGTACTCCTGCGGAGCGATGGCATACTTGCGTCCGATGCGTATGTAGGGTTCCAGCCGGTAAAAGAGCGAATCGCTGATGCCGTAACAGAGCGTCACATCTTCGGGAATACGGAAAATCTTGCCTGCGGCGCGGTATTTCAGCAGGCTCACGGCTTCGTGTTTCGTAAGCCCCAGCCGCCGCAGGCCGTCGTAATCTACGGTGTTCGGATCGAACGGCCGCATGACGACCGTATCGGCCCGCTCCTCCATTTCGGCTTCAGCCCGCAGGGCCGCCGCGGGATCGGCTTTCGGACGCACGAGGAGGAGGCCCAGCACCAGCAGTCCGGCCAGCGGCAGAAAAACCGCCACGGCCCGAATCTCACGTTCTGTAAAAAACTTTCCCATATGCAGAGACTATTTACATACCCTCCGGCAAAGGCCGGAACCTACCACTGCGCACCGCCGGAGAGCAGCAGGCGGCGGTAACGCCGCGAGGGCGATTCCACGAAAGCGCCCAGCCCGTACTCCGTCCAGCGGCGGTCGACCAGTCCGACGGTCGCTTCCGACGCCGTCACGACGTTGGGGAAACGCACAGGATTGCCGCCCTCGCCGGGACGTTTGCTCCGCGCGTCGATCACGAGCGTCGCGCCCTCCGTCCGCACGTCGCGCCGCGGATCGGTATTGGCCGCCGCGAGCCACAACAGCTCTTCGGGCGTCAATTCCGCCGCCGCCGGGTCGAACAGCACGAAATATCGCACCCCCTCAGGGGTTCGAACCCCGGCCCCCGGTTCGGCGAAGGCAAGCGCCGCGCCCCACTTTTCGAGCAGATCGGTGCGGCAGCCCTCCGGCAGCCGCGGCGCGGATTGCGCAGAAGACGCCGAGTCCGGCGCAAGGCCGGCCGCCGTGGCGTCTATTGCAATTTTGCCGCCGAAGCCGGGCGTCGCCGTGGCATGGTCCAGCACATCGAGGATTCCCTCGCTGCGAACGAGGTCGCGCACGGGATCGATCCGCCGCAGCAACCGCGCCAGCGCATCGGAATCGCGCACGTCGGTCCCCGACGGCACGACGAGCAGGTATTTGTTGAACATCATCTGTCCCGCGCCCCACAACGACTGGGCGACTTTCACGGCCTGCCCCTCGTAACGGCGGTCGATCGAAACGACGGCGACGTTGTGGGCCGTACCGGCTTCGGGCATCGTCAGGTCGCGGACTTCGGGCTGCAGGGCCATGCGGATCGGGGCGAGAAAGATCCGCTCCGTCGCGCGGGCGATCCATGCGTCCTCCTGCGGCGGGATGCCGACGACCGTAGCCGGATAAACCGCATCGCGGCGGCGGGTCAGGGCCGTGACATGGAAACGCGGATAGCGGTCTTCGAGCGAATAGAAGCCCGTATGGTCGCCGAAAGGCCCCTCGGCCGCCTTCTCTTCGGCCGGATCGACATAGCCCTCGATCACGAAGTCGCAGTCGGCAGGGACATATATATCGTTGGTAACGCACTTCACCAACTTCACCGGACGACGGCGCAGGAACCCGGCCAGCAGGTATTCGTCCATGTTGTCGGGCATCGGAGCCGTCGCGGCGTAGGTATAGGCGGGATCGCCGCCCAGCGCGACCGAAACGGGCATCCGACGGCCCAGACGCCTGTAAGCGTCGTAATGGCGCGCTCCGGTCTTGTGGACATGCCAGTGCATGCCCGTCGTACGGTCGTCGAAGACCTGCATGCGGTACATGCCGACGTTGCGCACGCCCGTTTCGGGATCGACCGTATTGACCATCGGCAGGGTCACGAAGCGGCCCCCGTCCGCAGGCCAGCATTTGAGGATCGGAAGCGCGGAGAGCGCCGCCTCGGCGCCGGTCAGCACGACCTGCTGGCACGCGCCCCGGCCCGACACGGTCCGGGGAAACCAGCGCGCCATCTCGGCCAGCATCGGCAGGGCGCGCAGTTTGTCTGAGAGCGAATTGCGCGGCGCGGCCGCCTGCTTCAGCAGGACGTCGATACGCTCCGAAAGTTCATCGAGCGTTCCGACGCCGAGCGCCAGCGCCATGCGGCGTTCGGAGCCGAACAGATTCGTCAGCACGGGAAACGCCGTGCCGGTATTTTCGAACAGCAGCGCCTTGCCGCCGCCCGGCGTCTTGGAGATGCGGTCGGTAATCTCGGCGATCTCCTCCACGGGCGATACGGGCGCCCCGATCCGGACCAGTTCACCCTCGCGCTCCAGCCGCGCGATATATTCATTCAGACTCCGGTACATGCTCCAATGCCTTTTTTACCGATCCGTAACGCAGCAGCAGTTCGCGTGCCCGCGTCTCGTCCAGCCCCGAAGCTTCGGCCACCATGCGCGTGCCGCGGGCCACGAGCTTGTCATTCGTAAGTTGCATATTGACCATGCGGTTGCCCTCGACGCGGCCCAGCCGGATCATCACGGCGGTCGAGAGCATGTTGAGCATCAGCTTCTGGGCCGTGCCCGCCTTCATGCGGGTCGAGCCGGTCACGAATTCGGGACCGACGACCGCTTCGAGCGCATACTCCGCTTCGGCCGCCACGGGCGAGGCGGGATTGCAGGTTATGGAGCCGGTAAGCAGTCCGTGTTTCCGCGCCGTGCGCAGGCCGCCGATCACATAAGGCGTCGTTCCCGATGCAGCGATGCCGATCAGCACATCCTTCCCGGTCGGAGCGTAAGGCGCCATATCGCGCCACGCACCTTCCATGTCGTCCTCGGCATGCTCCACGGCCCGCCGCAAAGCCCCGTCACCCCCGGCGATCAGGCCGATCACGCGGTCGAACGGCACGCCGTAGGTCGGGGGCAGTTCCGAAGCGTCGGTGACGGCCAGCCGGCCGCTCGTGCCCGCACCGATATAAAACATGCGCCCGCCGCGCTGCATGCGCTCGACGATGCGTTCGACCAAACGCTCCATCACCGGAATCGTCGTACGCACGGCTTCATGCACGCGTGCGTCTTCGCGGTTGATACCCGTCAGGATGTCGTGCACCGACATCCGCTGTAAATCGTCATAGGCCGAAGCCTGTTCGGTTATTCTGTTTTCCATAATGATATTCTGTCAATCCGGCCGCCGGAGAGCGGACGATCGTCACCACCTCGCGGCCGCAGCGCATCAGCGTTTCGCGCAGCAAATCCCCGAAAGCGGCCGCAACGCCGCCCACGCACGCCACGGGCAGATGGGCGGGATAACGGCTCAGGTTGCGCCCGGCGAAATCAGCGAAGCTCCTCGCAACCATATCCCTGATATCGGGACGGTCCAGATGCGCATGGACGAACGGCGCAAACGACGCCAGAAAACGGTTGGCGTAAGGTTCCCGGTAAACCCGGCGGATGATCTCCTCATAGGTCAGTCCGTGCGCCGCGAGAAACTCGTCCCGCAGGGGAATATGCCCCTTGAAGATACCGTTAACGAGGTTGCGCCCCAGTATCGCGCCGCTGCCCTCGTCGCCGAGAACGTAGCCCAGCGGCGGTACGTTTTCCACGATTTCGCCGCCGCGGCACCAGCACGAATTGGAACCCGTGCCGAGGATGCAGGCCACGCCTTCGCCCCGGCCGAACAAGGCCCGCGCAGCGCCCAGCAGGTCCGATTCGGCTTCGACATGCTCCGCACCGAAACGTTCGGACAGCGCCCGGACCATCTTCGCCGTCGCGTCGGGAAACGTACGTCCGCACCCTGCGCCGTAAAAATAGACGGCTTCGGCCGCGCCGCAGGGCGGAAGTTCCGCAAGGGCCTCGCGTATCTGCTCCGGCGAGTGCTGCACGGCATTGATTCCCCGCGTGCGCACCTCGCGGGTATGCACGCCGTCGATGAGCAGCCAAGTGCATTTGGTCGATCCGCTGTCAGCAATGATTTTCATGAAAACAAAAGTAAAAAATAAATGCAAAAAAACGGTTATCCGCGTTATGAAATCACGATTCCGCAGCGGACGCGGCATCGGCGCGACACCGGACACGGTCCGGGACGCGGCATCGGGCAGGGATCAAGCGCGACGGCGGCACGGTATCCGGCACAATATCAGGCGCGGGCCGGATTCCGCCACCGGGCACCGCAGCGGACGCGTCACCGGCCAGAGCTGCGTCCGGCAGAACCGTTTTCCGCCCCGGCGGCCGCATGCCGGTCCGTCATTCGACCCGGATATTCAGCACGCACTCGTCCCCGCCCCGCAGGATCGACGCGCGGACTTCCACCCCGAATTTCCGATCCGGCCAGAGTTCGGACATCACGTAAAGCACGCTTTGCCGCGAACATTCGCACAACATCGGCGTATTCACGCACCCCGCACGGTGCAGGGCACAGGAACAAGCCTCGAAACAGAGGTTGTACTCCCGTCCCGCACACACGATTTCGCCACGAACGCCCTCCAGTTCGTCTATTTTCACAAAAAACCGGTCCAAATCCCCCTCCGCCGCCTCGAACAGACTTCGGTAGAGTCCGAACGGTCCTCCATGCACGCAATTTACGGCGCACGCACGGAACAGCACCTCCCGCTGCTGCGGCTGCAAATCGGCAATCCCCTGCTCGAATCCGCGAAACCAACTCTTCAAATACTCCATACTTATTATAATCAATCCGGCGGCCGCACACTATTCGCAGCCTCCGGAGAAGCAAAGATAAAGAAATAATCCGGGCGGCAAGCCCGGATTATCACACAATACGTCAATACTATTTACTATGGAGCGCATCAGCGCAGGAAAAGCAGCTCGCGGTACTTGGGCAGCGGCCACATCTGGTCGTCCACGATCTCCTCCAGCTTGTCGATATGGCGGCGGATTTCGTCGAAGAAAACCGACACGGTATCGTGGTAGGCGATCGCCTTTTCGCGCATCTGCTCAATCTTGTTGGCCTTCTTGCGCGCGTCGATCATTTCGCCCGTAAGACGCTGAATCTCCGCCGTATGATACTGAATTTTCTTGATCAGCACAATGTCGGCCGAAGCGTTCAGTCCCGGAATCTGCGACATCTTGTAGACCTTGTCCAGCAGCAGGGCTTCGTATTTCGACGCAATAGGCACGATATGGTTCATCGCCAAATCGCCCAGCACGCGGCCTTCGATCTGAATCTTCTTAGTGTAGGTCTCCCACTTCACCTCGGTGCGGGCTTCCAGCTCGACATCGGTGAAAACGCCCATCGCACCGAACATTTCGAGGGTCGCCTTGTCGAGGTAACGCTCGAAAATCAGCGGCGTCGAGGTCTCGCAGTCCAGACCGCGCTTCTTCGCCTCGGCCTTCCATTCGTCGGAATAGCCGTTGCCGTCGAAACGCACCGCCTTGCAGGCCTTGATCATCTGTTTCAGCACCTCGTAAATGGCCTTCTCCTTCTTCATACCGGCCTCGATCTTGGCATCCACCTTTTTGCGGAACTCCGTCAGCTCGTAGGCCATCGCCGTGTTGAGCACGATCATCGCTTCGGCGCAGTTGTCCGACGAACCCACGGCACGGAACTCGAAGCGGTTGCCCGTGAAGGCGAACGGCGAAGTGCGGTTGCGGTCGGTGTTGTCGAGCAGCAGCGTCGGGATGTGCGAGATGCCGCTCATCTTGAAGACGTTCTTGGCGTCGAAACGGATCGCGTCGTCGCCCTTGCTGGCGGCCAGTTTGTCGAGTACGGCCGAAACCTGCGTGCCGAGGAAGGTCGAGATGATGGCCGGAGGCGCTTCGTTGGCGCCCAGACGGTGGGCGTTCGTGGCGCTCATGATCGACGCCTTCAGCAGGCCGTTGAACTTGTAGACCGCGGAGATGGCATTCACGAGGAAGGTGATGAACTGCAGGTTCTCCGAAGCGGTCTTGCCCGGTCCGAACAGATTCACGCCCGTGTCGGTGCCCAGCGACCAGTTGTTGTGCTTGCCCGAACCGTTGATGCCCTTGAAGGGCTTTTCGTGCAGCAGGACGCGGAACCGGTGACGGCGGGCGATCTTGTCCATCACGGTCATCAGCAACTGGTTATGGTCGTTGGCGAGGTTAACCTCCTCGTAGACCGGCGCCAGCTCGAACTGATTGGGAGCCACCTCGTTATGACGGGTTTTGACCGGAATGCCCAGTTTCAGGCATTCGTATTCGAGGTCTTTCATAAATGCCATCACGCGGGTCGGGATCGCACCGAAATAGTGGTCCTCCAGCTGCTGGTTCTTGGCCGACTCGTGGCCCATGAGCGTACGGCCCGTGAGCATCAGGTCGGGACGCACGGCCCACAGGCTTTCGTCCACAAGGAAATACTCCTGCTCCCAGCCCAGATACGACACGACCCGCTGCACGTTCTTATCGAAGTAGCGGCACACCTCCGTCGCAGCCTTGTTCACGGCCGTGATCGAGCGCAGCAGGGGCACCTTGTAATCGAGCGCCTCGCCCGTATAGGCGATGAAGACGGTCGGGATGCAGAGCGTCGTATCGACGATGAACGCCGGCGACGTCGGGTCCCACGCCGAATAGCCGCGGGCCTCGAACGTATTGCGGATGCCGCCGTTGGGGAACGACGACGCGTCCGGCTCCTGCTGTACGAGCAGCTTGCCGGAAAACTCCTCCAGCACAGAACCGCAGCCGTCGGGATCGGCGAAGGCGTCGTGCTTCTCGGCCGTACCGCCCGTCAAGGGCTGGAACCAGTGCGTGTAGTGGTCCGCGCCGTGCTCCAGCGCCCACTGCCGCATGCCCGCCGCGATGCTGTCGGCTACCTCGCGCGTCAGGCGCGTGCCGTTTTCCATCGTATCGACCAGCGCTTCGTAAGTCGCCTTGTTCAGGTACTTGCGCATGGCGGCGCGCCCGAACACCTTCTTGCCGAAATAGTCCGACGGACGTCCTTCGGGGGCATTAACCTCGACGGCGGTGTGGTTTATAGCCGCATCGACCATCTTGAATCTGAGTAATGATGACATAATCAACTGAATTGGATTAGTGTTCCGAAAAACATACGGGCAGGGGAGAAACCGAAATAATTGCTAAACTAAAACCTAACCTGAAATTCAACGGACAACTGCCTCGCGGCAGGCTCTCTCCGACCTAACTAACCGGAGGCTTCTCCCCCGCCGCCGTATGTATTGTTATCTGGTTGCAAATGTAATTATTTTTCCGTTACGTTGTTTTTACAAAAACGGCTATTTTTCGAAAAACACCGATTTTTTTTCAACATTTCCCGAAAAACAAGGCCATTTTTCAACAACAAACCCGAATTTTCACGCCATTTTCCGGAAAAACGCCTCAATTTTTCACCGAAATCCCAAAAATCGCAATTTTTGGTTTTTCCGCAAAACAGAAGCAATAAAGAACATATTTCAACTATTTCACCTCCGACGAAATCGACCGTTCAACCCGCTGGCGAAAGTAAACGAAATGCACCACATTATAAAAAGAAATTATATAGTGTTATTTTATTAACAATTTCTTGTTTCAATCATTAATAATTTTGTACCTTTACAAGCAATTTTGAAACAACACTTATACTAATCTCTAAATAGTTATGGCAAATACCAAACGTGAAAAGCTGTTCACCGAATTCCCGCCGGTCCCGACCGAGAAGTGGGAGGAAGTGATTACGGCCGACCTGAAAGGTGCTGATTACGAGCGCAAACTGGTATGGAAAACGGGCGAAGGATTCAACGTCCGTCCCTACTACCGCGCCGAGAACCTCGAAGGCATCAAGTTTCTGGGCTCGCAGGCAGGCGAGTTCCCTTACGTACGGGGTACACGCGCACACAACCGCTGGCGCGTACATCAGACCGTAAGCGTCGTATGCCCCAAGGAGGCAAACGCCGAGGCGCTGAAGATCCTCAACGCAGGCGTCGATTCGCTCGGCTTCTGCATCGCGTCGGAGGCTTTCACCGCCGCCGACCTCGACACGCTGCTTGGCGAGATATGCATTCCGGCCGTCCAGCTGACCTTCTGCGGTCAGAAAACGGCCGACGTAGCCGAGCTCGTACTGGCGAAGATCGAAAAAGAGGGCATCGCCAAAGAGGATGTCCGCATCGCGTTCTGCATCGACCCGCTGGTCAAGGGCCTCTCGACCAAAGGAGACTTCTGCTCGCCCAACGGCGAGAAGTGCTTCGCCCGCATCGCAGAGCTGATCCGCAAGACCAAAGAGTACAAGCACATCCGCGTGGTGACCGTATCGGGTCAGATCTTCGGCAACTCCGGTTCGACCATCGTCGAGGAGCTGGCCTTCGTCCTTTCGGCAGGCCATGACTACCTCGTACGCCTGACGGACGCAGGACTGACGATCGAGGAAGCCGCACGCAAGCTGCGCTTCTCGTTCTCGGTAAGCTCCAACTACTTCATGGAGATCGCAAAATTCCGCGCGGCACGCATGCTGTGGGCCAACATCGTCAAGGGCTACAATCCCGAAAAGAACTGCGCCTGCAAAATGCAGATCCACGCCGAGACGTCGAAGTGGAACCAGACCGTATACGACCCCTATGTAAACATGCTGCGCGGCACGACCGAAGCCATGTCGGCCGCAATCGGCGGCGTATATTCGCTGGAGGTTACGCCCTTCGACGCATCGTTCGAAAACCCGACCGAGTTCTCGAAGCGCATCGCCCGCAACGTCGAACTGCTACTCAAGCACGAGTCGCACTTCGATCAGGTGGTAGACCCGGCCGGCGGTTCGTACTACATCGAGAACCTCACGCAGTCGATCGCCGCCGAGGCGTGGAAGCTCTTCCTCGAAATCGAGGAGAAGGGCGGCTACACCGAAGCCTACAAGGCAGGCTTCATCGCCGAGCGCATCAAAGCGTCGGCCGCAGCCAAGGACAAGAACATCGCAACGCGCCGCCAGATACTGCTCGGCGCCAACCAGTATCCCAACTTTACGGAGGTCGCCGGCAAGGAGATCACCGCCGAGTCCGTTACGCGCAAGCAGGCCGAGGGCAACGTGCTCGTTCCCTACCGCGGCGCCATGGCGTTCGAGGAGATGCGCCTGCATGTCGATCGCAGCGGCAAGGAGCCGAAGGCATTCATGCTGACGTGCGGCAATCTGGGCATGGCCCGCGCCCGCTCGCAGTTCTCGTGCAACTTCTTCGCATGCGCCGGCATCAAGGTGATCGACAACACCTACTTCAAGTCGATCGAGGAGGGCGTGAAAGCCGCGCTGGAGTCGAAAGCCCAGATCGTCGTGGTCTGTGCCAGCGACGACGACTATGCCGAAGCCGCTCCCAAAATCAAGGAGCTGCTCGGCGGCAAGGCGATCCTCGTGGTTGCCGGAGCACCCGCCTGCGCACCCGAACTCGAAGCGCAGGGCATCACCAACTTCATCAACGTGAAGTCGAACGTCTTGGAAACACTTAAGTTCTACCTTAAAGAGATGGGAATCTAATCATGAGAGCTAAATTTTCAGAACTGACATATGACGCAGGCCAGCAGAAGAGCTGCTGCGCCTCGAAAGGCTGCGGACAGGTCGAGCCGTGGCTGACGGCCGAACGCATTCCCGTCAAGGGCGCCTATACGGCCGAAGACCTCGAAGGCATGGAGCACCTGAACTATGCGGCAGGTATCGCCCCCTTCCTGCGCGGTCCCTACTCGACGATGTACGTGATGCGTCCGTGGACCATCCGCCAGTATGCGGGTTTCTCGACCGCCGAGGAGTCCAACGCATTCTACCGCCGCAACCTTGCCGCAGGCCAGAAGGGTCTGTCGGTGGCGTTCGACTTGGCTACGCACCGCGGTTACGACGCCGATCACCCGCGCGTGGTGGGCGACGTGGGCAAGGCCGGCGTGTCGATCTGCTCGGTCGAGGACATGAAGGTGCTTTTCAACGGCATTCCGCTCGACAAGATGTCGGTGTCGATGACCATGAACGGCGCCGTGCTGCCCGTGCTGGCCTTCTACATCGTAGCCGGACTGGAGCAGGGCTGCACGCTCGACCAGCTGGCCGGTACGATCCAGAACGACATCCTCAAGGAGTTCATGGTGCGCAACACCTATATTTATCCCCCTGAGTTCTCGATGCGCATCATCGCCGACATCTTCGAGTACACCTCGAAGAACATGCCCAAGTTCAACTCGATCTCGATTTCGGGTTACCACATGCAGGAGGCGGGCGCAACGGCCGACATCGAGCTGGCCTACACGCTGGCCGACGGTCTGGAGTACCTGCGCGCAGGTATCAACGCCGGCATGTCGGTGGACGCCTTCGCACCGCGTCTGTCGTTCTTCTGGGCCATCGGCATGAACCACTTCATGGAGATCGCCAAGATGCGCGCCGCGCGTATGCTGTGGGCCAAGATCGTGAAGCAGTTCGATCCCAAGAACCCCAAATCGCTGGCCCTGCGCACCCACTCGCAGACTTCGGGCTGGTCGCTCACCGAGCAGGACCCGTTCAACAACGTGGCCCGTACGGCCATCGAAGCCATGGGCGCCGCGCTGGGACACACCCAGTCGCTGCACACCAACGCCCTCGACGAGGCGATCGCCCTGCCGACCGACTTCTCGGCGCGTATTGCGCGTAACACGCAGATTTACATTCAGGAGGAGACCAACGTCTGCCGCGAGGTTGACCCGTGGGCAGGTTCGTACTACGTCGAATCGCTGACGCAGGAGATCGCCGACAAGGCTTGGGAGCGTATTCAGGAGGTCGAGAAGCTGGGCGGCATGGCCAAGGCTATCGAGACCGGCATTCCGAAGATGCGTATCGAGGAGGCAGCGGCCCGCAAGCAGGCCCGCATCGACTCCGGCACCGAGAAGATCATCGGCGTGAACGAGTACCGTCTGGAAAAAGAGGCCCCGATCGACATCCTCGCAGTGGACAACACCGCCGTACGCGAGAGCCAGATCAAGCGTCTGAAGGAGCTGCGCGCCAACCGCGACGAAGCCGCCGTGAAGAAGGCGCTGGCCGCGATCACCGAGTGCGTGAAGACCAAGCAGGGCAACCTGCTGGAGCTGGCCGTCGAGGCCGCCAAGGTCCGCGCTTCGCTGGGCGAGATCTCCGATGCCTGCGAAGTCGTCGTAGGCCGCTACAAAGCAGTTATCCGTTCCATCTCAGGTGTATACAGTTCAGAAGTGAAAAACGACAAACAGTTCGAGCGCGCCAAGGAGTTGTGCGCCGAGTTCGCCAAGAAAGAGGGCCGTCAGCCGCGCGTTATGATCGCCAAGCTCGGTCAGGACGGCCACGACCGCGGCGCCAAGGTGGTTGCCACGGGTTACGCCGACATCGGCTTCGACGTCGATATGGGTCCGCTGTTCCAGACTCCCGAAGAGGCCGCCAAGCAGGCCGTCGAGAACGACGTGCATGTAGTGGGCGTCTCGTCGCTGGCCGCTGGCCACCTGACCCTCGTGCCGCAGATCATCGCAGAGCTGAAGAAGCTCGGCCGCGAAGACATCATCGTCATCGTCGGCGGCGTGATCCCCGCGCAGGACTACGACCAGCTGTATAAGGACGGCGCCGCCGCCATCTTCGGCCCCGGTACGCCGATCGCCACCGCAGCTATCAAGATGCTCGAAATTCTGCTCGCCGACTAAAGCGACTGAAAGCAATAGCGATACCCTCCGGTTTCCCGGAGGGTATTTTTTATCCGTTCGGGGAAAAGAGCGGGAAGGCGGGCGATGACGAAATTCCCCGCTTTCGCAAAAACCGACCGATTTACACGAAGCGCACCTCCGAAAACAAAAGGAGCTGTCTAACAAGTCCGATTTTTAGAATTTCACCCCGTCAGACAAAGCTCTGGCAGGGGTGATTTCCAATTTCGGGAACTTGTCAGACAGCCCCTCTGCTTAAATTCGGTGCGAACGGCCTACATGCACGCTTCGAGTATCCGGCGCGCCACGGCGCCGTCCACGTTCTGCGCTTCGCCGTACTTGACGCCGGAGGCATTGAAGCGGCGTTCGATCTCCGCGATCGTCGTTTCGCCGATCCCCTCCTCCGAAAGCCGGGTCGAAAGTCCCAGCGAACGGAAGAATTTTTCGGTGGCTTCGAGCGTACGGTCGATGCGCTCCTCTTCCGAACCGTCGGCAATGCCCCAGATCCGTTCGCCGTATTGGAGCAGTTTTCCGCGCTTCTGCTCCCGGAGCACGCGCAGGGTGCCGTTGATGACGATCGCCAGCGTCGCACCGTGCGTCAGTCCGTGCAGGGCCGTCAGCTCGTGACCGATCATATGCGTCGCCCAGTCCTGCGACACGCCCATGCGGATCATGTCGTTCAGCGCCAGCGTCGCACCCAGCATATACTCCGACATCACGGCATAATCATGCTGGTTCTCCCGGATTTTCGGAGCGATTTCAATCACCGTATGCAGGATCCCCTCGGCCCAGCGGTCCATCAGACGCGACTGGCCGGGCGTGGTCATGTACTGTTCCAGCACATGCACGAAGGTATCGGACAGCCCGCAGGCGATCTGCCGCTGCGGCAGCGAGTAGAGGGTTTCCGGATCGAGAATCGAGAAGACCGGATAATCGCCGTAGAAGGCGTACTTCTCCTTGGTTTCCTGACGCGAAATGACCGAACCCGAATTCATCTCCGAACCCGTAGCCGACATCGTGAGGACGGTGCCCAGCGGAACGGTTTTATCCGCCTGTCCCTTGAGCACGATATCCCACGGATCGCCGTCGTAGAGCAGACCCGCAGCGATGAGTTTCGTACCGTCGATGACCGATCCGCCGCCCACGGCCAGCAGGAAGTCGGAACCGTTCTCACGGCCCAAAGCCACGGCCTCGCGGACCGTCTCGACGGAGGGATTGGGTTCGATGCCCCAGAATTCGACCCAGTCGCGCCCTTCGAGCGCCTTCACGACCTGATCGTAAACCCCGTTGCGGCGCACGCTGCCGCCGCCGAAGGTAATCATGATCTTCTTGTCGGCAGGGATCAGTTTGCCGAGTCTGGCGATCTGTCCTTTGCCGAAAACCAGTTTCGTAGGATTGTGATAAATGAAATTATTCATAACGGTATGCGATAAGTTTTAATACGACTCCTAAATATACGCAAAAATAACAAAAAGAACGCCGGAATACTCCGGCGTTCTTTTATGTCTCGAAAATCGGGTTTAGAAATATTTTCCGCGCAGGTCCTGAATCTTGGCCATCTGCTGGATAGCTTGCACCGAGAACTGCTGCGCCATGCTCTCGGCCATAGCCTGCGCACGCACCTTCTCGCCTTCGGCAGTCTGCTTGTCCGAGGTCTGGATGTCGTCCACCTCGAAGACATATACGCCGCTCAGACCTTTGACCGGAGCCGAGAGAACGCCTTTCTCGGTCGTAGACGAGATAGCGCCGATCAGACGAGGCTCGAAACCGGGACCGTTCACATAGAAAGCCCCGAAGGTCACGTTGTCGAAGTCTGCGACTTCGGTTCCGAGACTCTTGGCCTGCTCGTCGAGCGTGGAGCCGGAAAGCTCCTTCACGATATAGTCGTACTTCTTGTCGCGGAGTACCTGAGCACGGATCTGTGCCGAAACCTTTTCGAGGGGAGCGAATTCGTTGTCGTCGATCTCGGTCAGCATGGCGATCACATAATCCTTGCCTACCGGGAAGATTTCGGAAACATCGTCCACCTCGGCGCCGTAAGCCCAGCGGGCGACGTCGCGCGAATCCTCAAGACCGCGGATCGTACGCTCGCCCTGCGCCAGCGACGCGATGCGCGGCGTAACGGCGGCAGCCGAAGCGGCGTCGTTGAACGCTTCGACCGAACCTTTGGCGTTCACCGAGAAGGTGCCGGCCTGATTGTGGATGTCGCGGCGGGTAGCGGCCGAAGCCTCGACCGGATAGGTGATCGAAGCGACCTGAACGTGCTTCGACGGTTTGTCGGCACGGTAAACCTGCATCAGCTGAATGGCGTCGCCGGAAGCGATCTTCACGATATCGCCGGTTTTCGCATTGGCAAGCGCTGCAGCGAATTCGCCCGAAAAGGCCGAGAACGGCATGACGCCCACCTCGCCGCCGTTGGCGGCGGTAGCGTCATAAACCGAATACTGCGCAGCGACCTGAGCGAAGTCGGCACCGCCCTTGAGCACGGTCAGCAGACTGTCGGCCAGCGCCTCCTGCGTATAGGGAAGTACGATGTGGCGGATGCCCATCGAGTCGGGAACGATCTTGGTATCCAGCGCACGGGCCATCGTCCACTCGTTGTTCTTCAGTACGGGACCGTAGGTGGCGCCGTCGAGCAGGGCCTTGGCCTCCTCTTCCGAAAGCTGCTTCGCCGAGACGTAGTTGTCGGCGATTTTGCCGTTGCGGTTGGCGCGGACAAACGACTTCAGCTCTTCGGTGGCGGCGAACTGCGCGCCGACCTCGGCGACGCTCTTTTCGAGCGCCAGCATGTCGTCGTCGGTCGGAGAAACCTCGAACACGACATACGAAAGCGCACGCGACGGCGTCTGCTTGAACATGTTCTTGTGGCTGTTGTAATACGCCTTGATGTCGCTCGACTTGAGCTGAATCAGCGAATCGGGAACGGCCGAGTATTTCTTACCGGCCCACTTGCCGGCATAGGTGTTGTTGGCGGAGTTCACACCGTTGGCCACTTCGAGCGAATTGACATACACACCGCCCTTGATCAGGCCGAGGAACTTGGCGACCTCGCGCTCCATGCGGGCCTGCTCGTTGAGCTGCGCCCAAGCCTGCTGCGCCTGCGCGTTGGCTTCGGCCTCGGAGAGGAACTGGTGAACGGCGGCGACGTTGTACTCACCCGTGCGGGGATCCGCGAAGGCATTGTAGAAAGCCTGCGAAGGATGCTGGCCGCTGACCATCGACATACGTTCAGGCTCGGTAACGCGAAGGCCCATCTTGTCGAATCCGGGAGTCAGCACGTATTTGCCGATCAGGGCCTGCCATGCAGCGTTGGCAAGCATCGCCGACTGCTGTTCGTTGCTCTCCTGAGCACCGCTCTGCGCCTTGACCTGCTCGTACTGGTTGTAATACTCCGAATAGTTGATCTTTTCACCGTCGATAACACCGACCCGGGGGTCGTTGCCTGAGAAGCCCATTTCGGTCTTCAGGGAGAGAATGAAAGCCAAGAGGGCGCCTGCGATGACAATCGACAGCACGATGCCGAACTTGGTGCGTAAAGTGTTTAAACTTGCCATATAAATTGTAAATTATTCGTATTGTTTCGAATTAGCAGTCAAAGGTAGTAAATTTATTCGGAAAAGGCCCTTATTATGCCATAAAAATTCTCACAACTTCCGGACCCGCGCCAAGTCGATCCGCGAACGCGTCGTACGCAGGATTCGCACCTGCAGACCGCCGACGAAAACGGTCTCGCCGGCCGTGGGAATCCCCTCGTAATTGAAGATGATGAAACCCGCCAGCGTATCGTATTCGCGGCTCTCCTCGATACCCAGACCGTATTTCTCATTGAGGTATTTCACTTCGAGACGGCACGAGAGGACATACTCGTCGGGACCGACCTGCTTTTCGGTCAGGTCGGGCACGTCGTGCTCGTCCTCGATCTCGCCGAAAATCTGTTCCAGCACGTCTTCGAGCGAAATGACGCCCGCCGTGCCGCCGAACTCGTCGATCACCACGGCGATGTTGGTGCGGTGCTTGATAAAGTTCTGCAGCACCAGTTGCAGCGGCATGGTCTCAGGGACGAAATTAACCTGCATCATCACGTCGGAAATACCGGCCGGACGGGTGAACAGACTCTTCGAGTTGATATAGCCGATGATGTTGTCGATGCTCTTGCGCCAGACGAAGATACGCGAATACTTGGAATCGACGAAACGCGCCGTGAGCTGTTCGATGGTCGTATCGTCGATGTCCACGGCCTCGACGTCCACGCGCGGCACCATGCAGTCGCGCACCCGCAGGTCGGCGAAATCCAGCGCGTTCTGGAACAGCTTCAGCTCGTTGTCGGGTTCGGGACGCGGCTCGGAACTGTTGGTGTCGAGCAGCGACGCGAGGTCCTCGCGGTCGAAACTGTGCGTCGTCGTCCGCTCTTCGACGCGGCGGCCCGTCAGACGCAGGATACCGTGCGAAATGAGCGTCGTCAGCCGCGCGATCGGATAGAGCAGCAAATAGAAGAAATAGATTACCGGCGCCAGCGCGCGGTAATAGAAGTTCGGATTGTTGCGGAAGACCGACTTGGGCAGGAATTCCGCGAAAAAGATGATGATGACGGTCGAAACGGCGGTTTCGATCGCCACGGAACCGTTCCGGGCGATGCTCTCCCACCCCAGCGCGTAGAAAATACCGCGCAGCAGCAGCGACATGTAGAGCGAGTAGATGACCAGCGCGATATTGTTGCCCACCAGAATCGTGGTGATATACTGTCCGGGGTGGCGGGAGAATATATCCGCTATGCGGTCGAACATGCGGCTCTGCTTGCGGTCGATCTCCAGTTTCAGGCGGTTCTTGCTCGTAAAAGCGATCTCCATACCCGAAAAGAATGCCGACAGCAACAGCATCAGGACAATCAGTATGACCGAAGTAAGCATCTCTTATTGGGTTGATTGTATCTCGTCATCGTCCAGTTTCAGATCCACCGGCTTCATCTGCTGCTGTTCCGTTCTGGGCCGGGCTTCGGCAGGCTCCCCTGCGGACGCCGGTCTGCCGGGCGCATCCCTGCGAACGGGCCGCCGGGCCGGAACCGGAGCGACGGCGGGCTTGACAGCGGGTTCGGGCATAGGCTCGCCGGCGGATGCAGCGGCGGTTTTGCCGGACTGCTGCGCAGGGACAGGTCCCGACGCCCCCGTCCGGCCTCCGGCAGTCGAATCGGGAACGACCTCGACCTCCTGTTCGGTGGGTTTGACCTCGACCTCCATGCGGCCTTTCATACGGCGGAAACGCCAGTCCTTGAACTCCTCGTCGGATTCGAAACCTTCGCCGATAAATACGTCGCGTCCGTCGTTCTGCACGATTTTCGAATCGACGTTCGAATAGATCTTCTTGGTCTGCTGATTCCAGAACAACTGCTGCGTGTAGAGGTTCTTGCCGTCCGATTTGACGACCACGACATTGCCTTTGGCCTCCCACAATTTGCGGTTCTCGTAGTAGATGGCGTAATTGGCCGTCAGCACGGCATCGACCGTAGAGAGCGAATCGTCCTTATAAGTGGTGATCTTGACCCCCTTGCGGAACTCGCGGTAGGGTTCGCGGGCCAGCGAATAGCCCTCGACCAGCGGAGTTACGAAATGGTAGGAGCGGCGGCCGTTCTTCGATTCGACGATCGACAGGTTTTCGCTGTATTCGGTTCTCATCGTCTCTTCGGAAGCCGCGGCATCCTCCGCCTCTTCGCGTTCGCAGGAGAATAGCAAGATAGCACTCCCCATAACGGAGAGTGCTACCATGGCGTATCTTGCGATGAGCCTGTTCATTAATTAGCGGGGACGTACGGAAGTCACGACACCGGCGGCCGTACCGCAGGTCACGGTATAGCGGGAGCCGGCCTGCAGCTCGTTGAAGAAGCACTCCTCCGAAGTCGGGAAACGGCTGCGGAACGCATTCAGCGACGTTTTGGCGGATTCGAGGTACTCCGAATCCGAGGGCAGCAGTTCGATGGCCTTCGACATCGTGTCGTAAGCGGCCCAGAAAGTGGCCTGACCGGCAAAACCGCCGCAGTTGGCTGCCGAAATGGCATAGCACTGGGCCAGCACGTAATAGGGCACGCCGTCCTCAGGATTCAGGTCGCGGGCCTGACGCGCAGCGGAAGCGGCTCCGGGGATATCGTTTGCAACCAAGTCGATCAGCGCGATGCGCACCAGCAGCAGCTGACGCTCCGCAGGATCCTGCTCGACGGCAAGCGCCTCGTTGAGGTATTTGATCGCCTTGGCGTAATCGCCCTTGCTCTGGAAAGCCTGCGCAAGGAACATGGCGGTCTCCGAAGAGGGTTTCACGGCATAGTATTTCTCTGCGAGCGTGAAATAGAAGTCGCCGTCGCACTTGGCGCGCGACATCAGCGCCACGGCCTGCGCCAGCAGCGCCTCGTCGTCGGGAGCCGCTTCGAGCTTGCCGCGGAAGAGCTTTTCGAGGTTCTCGCAGCTTGCGGCACCGCTCAGACCGAACGCGGCGTCGAACTGTGCCTTGTACTCGTTGGCATTGGGATTCTTCTCGAAGAACGGCGTCAGACGGTCGTACTCGGCGATGATCTCGTCGGGCAGCACCTCGTCAGTGTTCTTGTAGTCGTCGCAGAGGTTGCTGAAATAAGCCACGACGGTTTCGGGATCGGTGTTGTCGCCGCCGGCCTCGATCGCGGCACGGAACGCCTCACGGATACCCTTGCGGTCGCTGGGCTTGTAGCGCAGGTACTCGCGCGCCTTCTGGTCGAGAATGAAAGCGGTGCCCTGCTTGGGATGGTCACCGAAATATTTGGCGCGCAGATCGTACATGAGCATCAGCGAGTCGATATACGTATTCTTCTCGGCAACGCTCTTGGCGCGGTTGATCTTGTTCTTATAAATCACGGCGCCGCGCTGGTAGAACGAGACCGAAGCGGTCGGAACGCTGTTGATGAGTTCATTCAGATAATGAGCAGCGGCATTGTAGTCGCGGTTGTCGCACGACTCCTTGAGGAAATTGCTGTTCAGAATGTTCTTTTCGCGTTGTTCGGGCGTGTCTCCCCACTTCTCGTACTGCGGAGCGCTGAAGTCCTGAGCCAGAGCCGTCGCCCCTACGAATACAAGAGCAGCGGAAAGCAGAATTTTAACGTTTTTCATCGGTCAGAGATTAATTTTTGTATTTAATTTTGTATGTTTTAGTGTCCGTCGGATCTACCGAAATCCAATGCAATTTACTGCCGGTTCTCCAAAAGTGCAAATTTTCGGGTCAAAAACTAATCGTATTTAGGCCGCAGGAACCAGTACTCGCCGTTCTCGCTGCCGGCAAAGAGCGTGAAGCCGATCGAGAATTTGAAATACTGCTGCCGCACCAGTCCGAGGCGTTCGGCCAAGTTGTAACCGCGGCGGCCGTATTCGACGCCGACGTCTATGGACGAGATGGCGAGGAACTTCACGGGCACCCCGACGCCCAGCGTCACGGCATACTGTCCCAGTTTGTCGCCGTTGTAGGTCTGGTTGTGGGTTCCGTAGCGGAATCCGGCCCGGTAGGACCAGCGTTTCAGGAAATTACGCACATCGTAGCGGTTGGGGGTGTACTCCACGCCGGCCTTGATCGTATGCGTATCGGTATACGCCACCGCAAAGGCGCTCCGGTCCGGTCCGCTGACGCCGGTGGATTCGATCTGCCTGTTACGGCCGCCCCAATCCTGATAGACGTAATCCACACCCATCGTCCACTTGGAGGTCTGGTAGAAGACACCTGCCGAAAGCTGACGGGGCAATACGAGTGCCAAATGCGTCGTATCGCCCTTTACGGTGGAGTTGTAGAGGTCACCCACATAGATATTTTTCGTCACCGTGGGATTGAGGTCGCCGCCGAAATCATAGGCGGCGCCCAGCGTCAGGGCGCGTTTCTGATTCAGGATGGCGTTCCACTGCACGCCGATCTGCCCCTTGATGCTCGAAATGCTGTAGTTGTCGGTACCTACCGTCGAAGAGTAGGAGCCGTCGCCCGTGATCGGGGTCGGGGTCATCACGAACGAGCGGTCGATATCGCCCCAGTAATACTGCGCGGCGATACCCAGCGAGAAGTTCTTGAAAAGCTCCCAGCCGACGCCGAGTTTGACCTCCGTCACGTCGCCTTCGCCCTGATAGATGTACTGCGCGCGGCCGACGTTGCCCCATACGGGATCGGACGGATCGTAGTCATGGGTGTATTTTGTGCGGTAGCCTACCGAACTGTAAGGCGTGAGGCTGAAGCCCAGACCGAGCTTCTTGGCCAGCGGCAGCTGAAATGCGATGTCGTGGAAGTTGAAGGTGTTGTAGGCCGTGCTTTTCGACATGCCGTCGACCTTCTGGGAGTTGTAGTAATTCTGGCCCTCCAGCCCGAAGTTGAAGAGGAAACTCTTCTGCGGCGCGGCGCTGAAAGCCGCCGGATTGAGCAGATTGACCACGCCCGAACTGCGCATGGCCACACCTACACCGCCCATCGAACGCATCGGCAGGGTACCGGGCGTGTTCTGTTCGCCGATGCCGTACATCGTGTAGGGAGAGAATGCGTTAATACTGCTTGTCTGAGCCGCTGCGGCGCAGGGAATCATCACGGCTGCAATGACAACCAGTTTAATTAAGGTGTTCTTCACTTGCATTGTACTCTAAAATTCTATTCAATCCGCAAAAAACCAGATTACAATTTGCAAATATCGTATTTTTAATTCGTTTAACAAAGAAATTCGCGTCTCCTCCGGTAAAAATTACGCATAAATCGTCTATTTGACTGCGCATGCGGGCCGCATAGCCTTCGATTTCGAACGCGATTCCGTTCATCACGCCCAGCTCGATGGCCTGCCGGGTGGTAAGCCCCGCAAGCTCTTCGCTTTCGGTCGCGGCGCAGAGCGGCAGTTTGGCCGTATAGTCGTGCAACGCCCTGAAACGAGTCTTCATGCCCGGCGATATGCACCCGCCGCGAAACGTTGCGTCGGCCGTCACCAGATCGATGGTCACCGCCGTACCGAAATCGACGATCAGCACGTTGCGGCCCGGATAAAGCACCGTGGCGCCGACCGCCGCGGCCAGCCGGTCGCGGCCCAGCGTTTCGGGCGTCAGGTAGGCGTTGCCGATGGGTACGGGCGTCTGCGAAGAGAACTCCAGCAGATACTCCACGCGTGGCCGGAGCAGATCGGCCACTTCGTCCACTTCGCCGCGCGTCGAAGCCACGACGGCCCGGCACACGGGCCATGCCGCGAACAGCTCTTCGAGCATCGACGGATGCAGCCGCTCCACGCAGCGCTGAAAAACAATCTCCCCCCGGTCGAAAACAGCGAGTTTCACGAGGGTGTTTCCGATATCTACTACTAAATTCAAAGCTGCTGCAACGTTTTATATGCGTCTTCAATGTCTTTGACATTCCTAACGGTCATCGCCAGACGATTATTGTGCTGTTTCAACACAAATCTGCCGGGATTCTGCGTGACTTTGCGAAGCAGGTCCATGAAAGTGTCGCTCTTGTAGTAGGGCGAGTCCTGCTCGCCGACGAAATGCACGATCATCAGCCCGTTCTTGACCTTCACGCGCTCCATGCCCAGCCGGATCGCCTCCCAGCGCAGGCGCACCACGTTGAGCAGCTCTTCGGTTTCACGCGGCAGAGGGCCGAAACGGTCCACCAGACGCTCTCCGAAGGCCAGCAGCGCCTCCTCGTCCTTGGTCGAATCCAGCTCCCGGTAGAGCTTCAGGCGCTCGGCCTGCTGCGCCACATAGGAGTCGGGAAGACCGGCTTCGACCTCGATTTCGATATGCGCGTCGTCGATATAGCGCAGCTGCTCGACCACCTCCTGTTCCGAATCGTTCAGGCCCGCGACGTGCAGTCCCTCGGCGCGCAGTTCGGCGATCGCTTCGTTCATGATCTTCTGATAGGTCTCGAAACCGATATCGGCGATGAATCCGCTCTGCTCTGCTCCCAGCAGATTGCCCGCGCCGCGGATGTCGAGGTCCTGCATGGCGATATTGAAGCCCGATCCCAGATCGGAGAACTCCTCGATGGCCCGCAGGCGGCGGCGCGCATCGGACGACAGCAGTTCGTCGGGCGGCGAAAGCAGGTAGCAGTAGGCTTTCTGATTGCTGCGGCCCACACGTCCGCGCAGCTGGTGCAGGTCGCTCAGGCCGAAGTTCTGGGCATTGTTCACGATGATCGTATTGGCATTGGGAATGTCGATGCCGTTCTCGACGATGGTCGTGGCGACCAGCACGTCGAATTCCCCGTAGATGAAGTCCATGATCAGCCGCTCCAGCTTCTCGGCGGGCATCTTGCCGTGTCCCACGCCCACGCGGGCCTTGGGGCAGATGCGGGTGATAAGCCCCTGCATGGTCATCAGGTCCTCGACGCGGTTGTGGACGAAGTAGACCTGTCCGCCGCGCGCGAGTTCCGTTTCGACGGCGTCGCGGATGATCTCCTCCGAGAAGACGTGCGATTCGGTGACGATCGGCTGCCGGTTGGGCGGCGGCGTCGAGATGACAGAAAGGTCGCGCGAACCCATGAGCGAGAATTGCAGCGTTCGCGGAATCGGCGTCGCCGTGAGAGTCAGCGTATCGACGTTGACCGCCAGCTGCGTCAGCTTCTCCTTGGCCGCCACGCCGAATTTCTGCTCCTCGTCGATAATCAGCAGCCCCAGATCGCGGAATACGATCTGTTTGCCCAGAATCTTGTGCGTGCCGATCAGGATGTCGATACGGCCCGCTTCGAGGTCGGCGCGGATCTGCGACACCTCTTTGGCCGTTTTCGTGCGGTTGAGATACTCGACCCGCACGGGGAAGTTGCGCAGACGCTCCGAAAACGAACGGTAGTGCTGCAGGGCGAGAATCGTCGTCGGCACCAGCACGGCGACCTGCTTGCCGTCCACGGCCGCCTTGAACGCCGCGCGGATCGCCACCTCGGTCTTGCCGAAGCCCACGTCGCCGCAGAGCAGCCTGTCCATGGGCGCCTCCCGCTCCATATCGTTTTTGATCTCATCGATGCAGCGGAGCTGATCCTCCGTCTCGTCGAATTCGAAATGGGATTCAAAGTCG